>MTLE01000196.1_pt1 | contig 110881 bp, 101 predicted proteins | sample 1982461 | NCBI WGS metagenome assembly MTLE01 (sample SAMN05712605, study PRJNA340218) | biofilm metagenome | isolation source: sample SPL anode biofilm adapted to -200 mV | place: USA | collected 2012-02-03
GCTACGCTACAATTTGGTTCTGTCATCCCTTCGGGATTTTAACCTCGTTTGTTTTACCTAATTCCATAATCATGCCACTCCTAAGGAGTTATTGAGCATTGATGACTAACCAATACCTCAAGCCCGAGGAGTTGGTTTTAATATAGGAAGGATTAGACTGCGCGAAAAATTGATTCTGTCATCCCCTCGAAATCTTAAACTCATCTATTATATTCTATAACCTCCTTCGGAGTTATTCGGCAACGACAATGCTCTATTTTAAAGCCCGAAGGGCTGACATGATTATAGGCAACAAGAACAATGCACATCAAAGAATCCGGAACGGGTGACAGGAATACTGTAGCAACATCAACAGCCATGGGATAGGATGAACCAAAATCTCCAACCGCCCTGCAACCTCAAAAAATCTTTTCTATTTTGTAACATTATTACTTTACGGGACACTAATATGGCAACCATACTAAAACGGTAATGCAAAAAGAGTGTAAATTGCTTTCCGAAAAATGTGGCTATGGCTGCTTAGGCAGAAAAAAGAGTAGTTATTATCATACCGTGTGCGGGAAACGCCACGGAAAGTTGTTAAACCATATATTTAATTGCTATGGAGATTTTTAGAGCGGATAACGTGGAAAAACGGTTTGCCACCCATTTGGCTCTGGATGATGTGAGCATTGCTGTTCCAGCCAACAGCATCTTTGGCCTACTTGGGCCAAACGGCGCAGGCAAAACTACGCTCATCCGCATTATCAACCAGATTACCGCTCCCGATAAGGGAACCCTCCTTTTTGAAGGTCGACCGCTTAAAGCTGAGGATATTTTTCAAATTGGGTATCTCCCTGAGGAGCGCGGGCTATACAAGAAGATGAAGGTTGGCGACCAAGCCCTCTACCTAGCGCAGCTGAAGGGACTTTCGAAGCACGATGCCATGGAAAAGTTGAAGTACTGGTTCCGCAAATTCGAAATACAGGCTTGGTGGGACAAGAAAGTTGAAGAGCTATCGAAGGGGATGGCACAGAAGGTGCAGTTTATTGTTACCATAATCCACGAGCCCAAGCTGCTCATCTTCGATGAACCGTTTAGCGGCTTCGATCCCATTAACGCCAACCTGCTCAAGGAGGAGATACTCAACCTGAAGGCCAAGGGCTCCACCATAATATTCTCCACCCACAACATGGGCTCGGTGGAGGAACTCTGCGACAACATCACGCTAATTAACAAGTCGCGCAACATCCTTAGCGGTCAGATAGACGACATCCGTAAGCAGTACGGCGAGAACAAGTTTGAAATTGGTTACCGTGGAGGCGAGAATCTTAAGCAGGCTCTCACCAGCGATTATGTGTTGGAAAAGGAGTGGGACGAAAAGATGATGAAGAAGGCCGTGGTAAAGGTGCTCAACTCCTCGCACGAGAACAGGCTCATTTCACAGCTAATGCCGCATGTGGAAATACTCAGCTTCAACGAGGTTATTCCAAGCATGAACGACGTCTTTATTAAGGTGGTTCAGAGCTACAATAGCCAGAATAAAAACTAACCCTGAAAAATGATTTGCCATGAATAAGATATTATTAGTACTACAGCGCGAATTTCTGGTTAGGGTACGCAAGAAATCGTTTATAGTAATGACGCTCCTTGGGCCACTCTTTTTTGGTGCCCTTATGGTAGGGCCGGCCCTTGTAGCCATGTACTCCAAGGACGACACTCAGAAGAACATTGCCGTAATCGATGAGTCGGGCTACTTTACCAACAAACTACCAAACAAGGATAACCTCAAATTCACCTACCTGCAGAACACCACACTAGAGCAGGTGCGCAAGAATTTCAAGAAGGATGGATACTACGGTGTGCTATTTATTGGCCGTTCGGTAGCATCGAACCCCAACAGCGTTAATTTCTTTTCGGAGGAACAACCCAACCTCGACTTGAAGAACACCATAGAAAACGCCATCAGCAAGGAGATTGAGCGTGGCAAGCTGGCCGCCTATAACATTGCCGATATCGATGAAATTCTACAAAAGGTAAAAACCGACGTATCCATCCGCACCATTCAGTGGAACGCCGATGGAACCGAGAAGGAGAGCAGCACCGAAATGTCGATGGGCATTGCCTACATATCGGGGTTTGCCATCTACATGTTTATCTTCCTCTTTGGCGTTCAGGTAATGCGTGGGGTTATCGACGAAAAGACCAACCGCATTGTGGAGGTAATCATCTCTTCGGTGAAGCCGTTCCAGCTGATGATGGGTAAAATTCTTGGAATTGCTGCAGTAGGACTCACGCAGATGCTCGTTTGGGTAATGCTTACCACCGGAATTGTTACGGTGGCCAAGACCATACTGCTGAAGGACACCACAACAACAACTCAGGTGCAGAATGTGATGGACAAAGCGGCCAATAACCCCATGGTGGCCAATGCTGCCCAGGCAGCACCCGCCCCCGATAAGGTTGAAGCCATATTTAATGCACTAAGCGGAGCCAACCTTCCCTACATTGTGGGATGCTTCATATTCTTCTTTATTGGTGGCTACCTGCTCTATGCCTCCATGTTTGCAGCCGTAGGCGCTGCGGTGGACAACGAAACCGAGACGCAGCAGTTTATGCTGCCGGTAACCATACCGCTCATCCTTTCCATTATCATAATGATGAACACCTTTCAGAACCCCAACTCTGCAATATCGTTCTGGTTCTCCATTATTCCATTTACCAGTCCCATTATTATGATGGCCCGCATACCATTTGGGGTGCCAGGCTGGGAGCTGGCCCTTTCAGCTGCCATGCTCATTGGCTCATTCATTGGAATGACTTGGCTATCGGGTAAGATTTACCGCGTGGGAATTCTGATGTATGGAAAGAAGACCTCCTGGAAGGAGATTATGAAGTGGATTCGCTATCGCAACTAGCTACCACTGTAACCTAAATAGCAAAAGCCTCGGAGAATCTCCGGGGCTTTTTGCTATAGTCAAGTGAGGTAGTCATAACACCAAAGAGAATGGTAGCCTCAGCCGTTATATCCGGATAGACCAACAGCGAACATTTTCAGCAAAAGAATCTCCAATACCCCCCATGACTTTCTACCTAGATTTTTATACATTTATAGATAAAATAAACGCAATTGTGTTTATACGCTCGTTGGGCACAATATTGACGCACCATGGACACTAAGGATTTAAAAATACAAATAGCAAGTGATGTAAATGAAAGAGATGGAATCGGTATCGAAGTTTACAAAGGTGATAGATTGCTGATAGAGATATTTCGTGATGATACAGAATTGACTAAAACCATTACTCTTTATGATAAAACTATATCTCTTGAAATAATGGAATATGCAATAGAATTATTTAAGAAGGAAATTCCCAATGATTTCATTGATTATTCAAAACTAGACTCAAATGGATAAAGAACAAAAAAAAGACATTGCATATTCTGTAATAAAAGCAGGATTAGGTTCTATTCCAATAGCAGGAGCCGCAGCATCTGAACTTATGCAAATTATTGTAACTCCACCATTAGAGAAAAGGAGAGAAAAATGGATGGAAGAAATTGGAAATAGGATTAAGGATTTGGAAGACAATAGTCAATTAGATTTAAATTCATTACAAGACAATCAAATATTCATTGATGTTGTTCTGCAAACTACGCAGCAGGCATTAAAAACAAGTCAACAAGAAAAGCTTGACTATTATAAAAATGCAATTATTAATACAGCGATTGGTGAGCATCCTGAAATATCTGAGATACAAATATTTTTAAATCTAATTTCCGATTACACGATTTGGCATGTAAAGATTCTAAAACTATTTAATGACCCAACAGAATGGTTTGAAAAGCATTCTCTGACTGTTCCAAATTTTATGTCTGCAAGTTTATCCAGCATTTTGGAAATCGCATTTCCAGAATTAAAAGGAAGAACTGACTTTTACAATTTAATTTGGGACGACTTACATAGAGCAGGACTGCATAAAACTAGTGGACTTCAAACGATAATGTCAAGCTCAGGATTAATGGTCTCTAGAACATCGGATTTTGGAAAACGATTTTTGGATTTTATTGAGAAAAAAGAATAAAAAATACTGTGCCCAACAAAGTACATATTGCAGGGCGGAGTTCGGTGGTACGCCAACTGCGGATTCTCGTTTCGCAGTTCCGTGTCCTTCGGACAGGAACGCTCTTCGAAATCCGCCCCGACAACATGTACCAACCGTTCGACGTTCAGGCTATCCCCCGTTTTAGTCATATCAGCTGCTGACTTTTTCGCCTACCTGCTCACTTTTCACCCAATTCTGCTACCTTGCAGCTTAAATTTAAAAAGCAGGGCAAATGCTGCGCAGCGCACTCCGGCACCGCCGACTCCTAATCCTACTAATAGTCGTTGTTGGCTTTTTGGCCATCCGTCCCGTTCATTTTCACGACCCAAACTCCACGGTTTTGCTGGCACGCAACGGCGAGCTGCTAGGTGCAAGGGTTGCCACCGACGGGCAGTGGCGATTTCCGGAGAGCGACAGCCTTCCCATGCGCTACAAAAAAGCGCTCATTTGCTTTGAGGACCGATACTTCTACTACCACCCCGGTGTTAATCCCATTGCCATTGGACGGGCCTTGGTGCAGAACATCCGACAGGGAAACATAGACCAACAGCTAACATTTCCAGCAAAAGAATCCCCAATACCCCTCCCGTGCATGACTATCTACCAAGATTTTTATACATTTATAGATAAAATAAACACAATTGTGTTTATACGCTCGTTAGGCACAATATTATAAAGACACAAATATGGCTATTACACAACAACAAATAAATCAGGCAAAGATAATTCAGGATGCAGCTTCACAAGACCTAACCCAAGCTGTAAGACTAGTTGCAGGTCCGGGGACAGGTAAATCTTTTGTGATTGAAGAACGTGTTTCATGGTTAATACAAAATCAAAATATATTCCCTGACAGCATTATTGCTGTTTCATTTACTAGAGCAGCAGCAAATGATTTAAGACGAAGAATCCAAAACAAAGGTCAGAGCGTTGGAATAAACAATATTCATAGAGTAAGAGTATCAACTTTACATTCTTTGGCACTTTATATCTTACGAAGGACAGGTAACTTAGCTCAATATCCAACTGACCCTGTAATCATTGATGATTGGGAGATAGACAATATTTTCGATTGCGAGTTCAGTAATTCAATTAGTATAACACCAACAAGAGCCAGTGAAATAAGAAGAGACCACGAAGCTTTTTGGAGCACAGGAGTTTGGAACCCTGCCAATCTACTGCCTCCGAACAATCCAATTTCACAACAAGAAAGAAATTCTTTTAATGGTCACTATGCAACAAGAACACAAACATATTCCTGTGTATTACCCGGAGAAGTTATACGGACTTGCGTAGACGCAATTAATGGCGGGCATATAGACCCTGTTGCAGAACTTGGAGTAGAGTATATTATTATTGATGAAGTTCAAGATTTAAATCCTTGCGATTTTCAATTCATTGACATACTAATTCAACGTGGAGTAAATGTTTTTGTATCAGGCGATGACGACCAGAGCATATATTCATTTCGATTTGCGTTTCCTCAAGGGATTCAAAATTTTGTAGCAAACTATCCTTTTGCAAGCAATCATGTATTGAATGATTGTTTTCGTTGCACTGTCAATGTTTTGGCAGCAGCTACCAATGTATTAAATACATTTCCCGACCCCAATAGAATACAAAAGAATCTGACCTCTATTTATTCGGCTTCAAATCCAATAAACAATGGTTATATCTCAGGTAATAGATTTAATACCGCCAACCAAGAAGTAGAATATGTAGCAAATAGTTGTGAAGAGCTTATTAATAGTGGGATTTCGCCAAAAGACATTATGATTCTTTTAGGAAACAAAAGAACTTTGCTAAGTCCTATTACGCAAGCATTAGAAGTACGAAATATTCCTTTTGACGCCAATCAAAGAGATATTTTTAAAGATTCAAACCACGGTCGATTTCTGATAAGTCTTTTAAGGATTTTGACTAATACAAACGACTATGTTGCACATCGAGTTCTATTAGGGACTCCAAGAGGAATCGGACTGACAACTACGTTTTCAATAACGAATAAAGTTATAGCCAGCAACTTAAACTACAGGAATGTGTTTTATCAACTACTTCCAAACCAAGTTTTTGGAACTAGAGAAACAAACGCTATAAATAGAGCCATTGGCAATATCAACACTGTGATAAATTGGGACTTAAATGATGATTTAGTCCAAAGAGCAGGAGACATTGACCAAATCATTTTAAATAATTTTACACAAATTGAAGTCGACGACTGGCGAAATCAAATTCAAAATTTACCGCTATTAATGACTCTTTCTGAACTTAAAGAATATCTTGAAACAGATTCAGAAGTTTTAAAGTCTAGTATTATTAATAACATTCTTCAAAGACAGAATCCACTTGGGAATAATTCTCCTGCTCAAAATCCACTCGATAAAATAAAAATCATGTCTTTTCATTCTTCGAAAGGACTAGATTCCAAAATAGTATTTATTCACGGACTTGAGGAAGGAGTTTTTCCGACTCAACGAGCCCAACAGTCCCCTGGCCTTCTTTTAGAAAATGCCAGACTTTTTTATGTGGCAATTACAAGAGCAAAGGCAGCGTGTTTATTAAGTTATTCTTCACGTAGAACAATTAACGGAGTTTCTTCAAATATGAGAGTTTCAAGATTTGCTCAAGCAACAGGACTCAACTTTATACAACAAGCAAACAATCGCTTAAGCGCAAATGAAATAACTCAAATACAGACAGCAATTGCAGACTTATAATGAGAAAAATACAGTGCCTAACAAATTGTATATGGCATGCGGGGTTTTAGAGGTCTGACAAGTCAGACCTCGTGCCCACTTCCCTTCGGATATGACAGGATTTCTCTTCAAAATCCCGCCCGACCACATGCAAGTGACCGTTAACATTAATTCAGGACAAACAGAATAGATATACGATTCATACCCACAGATTAAAATATGCAACCTAATGGAAGCAGGAAAAGAATTAATAGGTCTGGTTAAAGAAGTGCCGAAAGTGCTTGAGACAGTTTATACAGACTTAGCACAGCCAGGAGTCAAAAAAGTAGGAATTGCGCTTGAAACAGTTTTAGAATTCAGCACTTCCTTTTTATTACCTGTAAAACTTTTAAATGAAAAGTTTAAGTTAAACTTCAAAAAACGGTTAAATGATTACAAAGAAAAACTTAACAATGTTGCTGATGAAGATTTATGTGAAGTAAATCCTCAAATTGGAACTCCCATTGTTGACAAGTTGAGTTATACTACAAATGATGAAATTGCAGATTTATTTACAAGTTTGCTAACCAAGGCAAGTTCAAATAAAACAGTAAACTTGGCGCATCCAAGTTTCGTGCAACTAATTGAAAGACTTTCTGTGGATGAAGCCAGACTTGTTAAATACCTACTCAATAAAGATTTTATTCCATGTGTAACATTTAGAGCACATATCAAGACCAATAATGGCTTTAATGAAATATTAAAAAAAGGAACATTGCTTCAGGCTCAAATTAATTTATTATTTCCAAACAATATGAGTACCTACCTAGACAATTTTGTAAGCATGGGAATTCTAGATATAAATCACGGCCTTCATAAAATTGACAACACAATATATGAGCCATTGTATAAATTTTACAACTATGAACAACTGAATGAAGAACTTATGAAAAGTGGGATTTTTTCGAAAATAGAAAAGATGAATAGCTACTATCAAATAACTGATTTTGGAAAATCATTTATAAAAGCTTGCAATCATGAGAAAAAGGACTAATGCGAGCGATGTACATATTGCAGGGCGGACTTGGTGATTCGCCATCGGCGGATTCTCGTTTCGCAGTTCAGTGTCCTTCGGACAGGAACGCTCTTCGAAATCCGCCCCGATAACATGTACCAACCGTTCATTCTACTCCCATTCTAGTTAAATCAGCTACTGACTTTTTCGCCTACCTGCTCACTTTTCACCCAATTCTGCTACCTTGCAGCTTAAATTTAAAAAGCAGGGCAAATGCTGCGCAGCGCACTCCGGCACCGCCGACTCCTAATCTTACTCATAATCGTTGTTGGCTTTTTGGCCATCCGTCCCGTTCATTTTCACGACCCCAACTCCACGGTTTTGCTGGCACGCAACGGCGAGCTGCTGGGAGCAAGGGTTGCCACCGACGGGCAGTGGCGATTTCCGGAGAGCGACAGCCTTCCCATGCGCTACAAAAAGGCGCTCATCTGCTTTGAGGACCGATACTTCTACTACCACCCCGGTGTTAATCCCATTGCCATTGGACGGGCCTTGGTGCAGAACATCCGACAGGGAAAAATTGTGAGCGGTGGAAGCACCATTACCATGCAGCTGGCCCGCATTGCCCGAAAGGGGCAGGACAGGAATATTTGGGAGAAGTTAATTGAGTCGGTGGTGGCGGTGCGAACGGAGCTGGCCTATAGCAAGGCGCACATCCTGCGGCTCTACGCCTCCAATGCCCCATTTGGTGGTAACGTGGTGGGAATAGATGCTGCTGCCTGGCGCTTCTTTGGTGTTCCGCCCGAGAATATGAGCTGGGCCGAGGCGGCAACCTTGGCTGTTCTGCCCAATGCTCCTTCGCTTATCTATCCCGGAAAAAACCAAGAGCTGCTGGTTGCCAAGCGCAACCACCTGCTCGACAAGATGCAGCAGCAAGGAATTATCGACAGGGAAACCTGCTCACGCGCCAAGGATGAGCCGGTGCCCGGACCACCTCATCCCCTACCCGACATTGCCCCCCACCTGTTGGCTCGCGCCGCCACTGAGGGAATGGATGGACAACGGCTCCACTCCACCATCGATATTGGGCTGCAGAAGCGTGTAAACCAAACGATGGCTCGCTACTTTGAGCTCTACCACGGCAACAACATCAACAACGCTGCGGTGCTGGTGCTCGACATTAAAACGGGTAACGTGCTGGCCTATGTGGGTAACACCCCCGTGGAGGGTCGCGAGCACGGCGGTCAGGTGGACATTATCACCGCCGAGCGCAGCTACGGTAGCACGCTCAAGCCACTGCTCTATGCCTCCATGCTCAACGAGGGCTTGCTGCTACCACACATGCTGGTAAGCGACATTCCCATCTCCATTGCAGGCTACAGTCCGGCCAACTTCTCCAAAAGCTACGAGGGCATGGTTCCGGCCAACGAGGTGTTGAGTCGGTCGCTCAACGTTCCCAGCGTAATACTGCTTCGCAGCTATGGCATTGAGAAGTTCAACCAGCAGCTGAAGGATATGGGCATGACCACCCTGCGCCAACCTCCCTCCCACTATGGACTCTCCATCATTCTTGGGGGAGCAGAGGGTAAGCTGTGGGAAATTGCGGGAATCTATGCGGTTTTTGCTCACAAGCTCGAAAATCCGGACCAAGACACCATGAATATCTCCTACATAAAGAGCCAGAACGTAAAACCACAGCTACAGACCACAACTGCAGGCATTTCACCCGCTTCCGTATGGTTTGCTCTCGACGCCATCACCGAGGCACGTCGACCGGAGGAGGAGGGCACCTGGCGATTCTTCTTCTCACCACAAAAAATTGCATGGAAAACGGGCACCAGCTTCGGCTCCCGCGATGCGTGGGCCATTGGGGTAACACCCAAGTATGCCGTGGGGGTGTGGGTTGGAAACGCCGATGGTGAAGGTCGTCCCGGTCTTACCGGAGTGGGCTACGCGGCCCCCATTATGTTCGATGTTTTTGGTATGCTACCCACCTCACCTTGGTTTCAGGAGCCTGTTTACGACATGAAGGCGGTCAAAATTTGCTTAAAAAGCGGCTGTATTGCCGGGCCCGACTGTCCCGAAACCGCCATACAGTCCATACCCAACGTGGCCAACCTCACCAAGGTTTGCCCTTACCACACCACAATACACCTCGATAAAAGTGAGCACTTCAGGGTCACCGACCGCTGCGTTTCGGTGTCGCAGATGGTTACAAAAAGTTGGTTTGTGCTTCCCCCCGTGCAGGAGTGGTTTTACCGGAAAACGCACAGCGACTACCACCCTCTGCCACCATTTAAGCCGGGTTGCGAGGACAATCTCTCGCAAAGTCACTCCATTGGATTGATATACCCCTACCCTGGAACCAAGCTATACCTGCCACTCCAAGCCGACGGAACCCGGAGCAAGGCAATATGGAAGGCATCGCATCGAAATCCCCACGCCACTATTTACTGGCATCTCGACGACCAATACCTCGGAAAGACCACCGGCACCCACGACCTTGAGGTGATGGCCGAACCGGGGCTACACACCCTACTGCTGGTGGACGACAGCGGGGAGTCCTACGCCGTAAGAGTTGAAATTATTGGAAAGAAGTAGGCTATGGCTGCTCGTCGGCGGCCATACTCTCGCGCAGGTCGAATAGCATCCAGCGGCCAGCCAGTATGCTGTCGCGCTGTGAAGTAAGTAACCGCTGAAATTTTTTCAGGCCTATGGGCTCATTACCGTTGCCGTGAACCAGCACAATGCTCCCCGACTGTGGCTTTTGGTTTTTGGCTAGCCATGCATCGGAGCCGATTGGAATAAGTCCATACGAAATCACGCTATCGAACACGGCCTTGTCGGACACCAACCCGGGGAATCGAAAGAATGGCGATGGCACAGCCCCCTTGACAAGCAACGCTTTCTCTGTAAGCAAAATTTCATCGCTGATTTTCGTTCCTTTCTCCAGCAAGAAATTCTCCTTGAGCGGCAGCTCTTTGCTCACCCTGTGATGGTAGGAGTGGTTGATCCAGGTGATGGATATGTTTCCCTCCTTTTCCTGCTGCTGAAGCCATGCGAAATCGGCTGGGTGTCCCCTCATCCATGAACCGGTGATAGAAATAGCCAACGGAACAGGACGCTGCACCACCTTTAGCGCATCTACCAGCTCCACAAAAAACGCCCTATCGAGCGGTAGGTGCGAAGGGCAAAGGTCAATGGTAAGGTCAACCCCTTTGGCTATTTTTGGAAGCCGGGTGATGCCCGCATTTTGTAGCTGAGTTGAACGAAGTTCCGCCTCCTTAATGGCCTTAACATATGCAGTTCTTCTGAGTTGCTGAACAATCAGCTCCTGCTTTTCAGGGATAAAGATGATGGCGCTATCGGCCACCACTGTGGTATGCAGGTTTCTGGGGTTTAGCACAATAAAGTAACGCTTTTTATCCTGCGTAAACGATCTTAAAACCACGGAGGTATCCCTGTCGTTTTCAACAATCACACCATGCTGCAGCTTGTAGCCAACAGGAATGTATGGTTGGGCTTCAGCCATGTTCAAACCAACCGAGGCAAAAAGAAAAAGGAATACAGAGTAACGAAGCAACAACATAGCAAAAATTTTGGCAAAGGTAATGTTCCTACTTTTTCTACAAAAACCAACAAAGGTTACTCTATATCGGCCAAAGCCTCGCGAGCAAAGAGATAGATTGGACGGCTTCGCCGACGATATTTCCATACCCCAACCACAAAGGCAGCAATCCATATGGGCACCAAAACCGCATGTGCAATCAGCATCCTATAACCCCACGACAAATCGCCCTCCATATGCTCACAAAAACTCAGGGACGATCCAACATCAACGAATATTAAACCCGCCAGCACAAACCACATCTCCGGCCGCCAAAAGCGATATCTATTTTTAGCCATCTGAAGCATTTTCACAACAGGCCATGCATAGTCAATGGACGAAAACTCCTGCTTACTCTTTCGAAACAGCAAGGCAAACAAGATGAATGCCGCAACGTAACATGCGCCCGACACGCGTTCGAGAGGTGTAAGCCCTCCCCCTATATTGAAAAGATAGAGAGCTGAGTAAAGAAAAATCCCAACAAAGTAAAAAACGTATAGCACCTTGGCAATTCTCAGATTACGATCATCCTCATGTTTCATCTTCAGGACGAAGCTATCCATATCTCTGATGCCTTCCGACTGGCTATTATTTCTAGCAAAAAGATTACTCTTCATAGTCACCTCCCTTCAACGATTCTCTTAACGACTCCTTAATTCTGTGCACCTTAACCCTGATGTTTGGCTCTGTCAAGCCAATAATGTCGGCTATCTCCCGGTGACTAACGCCCTCCATTACCAACGACATAATGGCCTTATCGATTACCGAGAGCTGATTAAGAGAAACGTGCAGTCTGCTAAACTTTTGCTCCAAAACCATCACCTCGCCTGCCTCCTCGGGAAAGCCAAGATTGGAAAGAACCGTAGGATCGAAGCCAACGGTAAATCGCATGCGCTTAAACTCCTTGCCGGCAAACCCCAGCGCAGTATTAATGGCCACCCGATATATCCACGTATCAACAGAGGAATCGCCCCGGAACGAGTCAATGCTTTTCCACGCATTTATCATTATCTCCTGAAACATATCCTTTCGATCCTCATCGGTGGGGGCATAGTAGGAGCAAATTCGTCGAATCCGCTCCTCATTATCCGAAATGACCTTTTTGAATGTCGTCTCCTTGTTATTCATCAATATCCGTTTGTTCAATCTCTCTACTTAGTTGTGGTGCCATGATTATTGTTACATTTTATCTAGCGATTTTTCCAACAAGTCTTAAAAGACCCAAGCATTCTAAACAATATAGCTTTGCGGTCAATATAGAGCAAAACATGATTTCTGGTTACGGAATTCCATCGTGTAAATTAGCATTCCTCCCACTGCTGGTAGGTTTTAAGCAAGCATAATGCCACAAATTCATCAACCACAGAATAACCACTAAATTTTTCAAAGCAAACGTAGAAACAATAATCTGAATAAATATGTCGAACTCTCATAAATATTAACGCTTCAGCGTAACGCAAATCGGTAATAAAGCAATAAATTTGGGTAAGTATCGTATCGAAGAATTAACCATTCATACACCACCTCTATAGCACGATATTTGTTAAACAAGTGGCAGAATTTTGAACATGCGCATAGCCATAATCGATTTAGGAACGAACACATTTAACCTACTTATTGCCAACGTTGGAAGCAGCGGCAGTTACCAAACGGAGCTGAGCACCAAACATCCGGTTAAGCTAGGGAAAGGTGGTATTAATAGCCAAACCATTCTTCCAGAAGCAATGGCAAGAGGGGTTAAGGCCTTTCATACGCTCATGAACGTCATCGAGAGAAGACGGGTTGATAAAGTATTTGCCTTTGCCACCTCTGCTTTTCGAAGCGCTGCAAACGGACATGAGTTGGTAAGCAAAATCCACGAAAAATTCGGCGTTAAGGTAGAGATAATTTCCGGTGAACGTGAAGCGGAACTTATATATCAGGGGGTATCACAGGTAGTTGATCTTTCTGCAGAGAAACACCTCATCATGGATATTGGTGGAGGTAGCAATGAGCTTATCATTGCCAACAACCGTGAAATATTCTTTAAGCACAGCTTTCCGTTGGGAATGTCGAGGTTATTGGAGCAGTTTACCCCTTCCGATCCTATTACTCCTGACGAAGTGGGTAGAGTGGAAACCTACTTGGAATCGGAGCTGCGCCTACTTTTCGATGCAGTGGCGATTCACAAACCACAAGTATTGGTTGGCTCCTCCGGTTCATTCGACACCTACCGTGCCGTACTTTCCAATGGCAACGATCGCTGCATTCCACCTTCGCAACCCATCGACATGGAGGCCTATCTGCAGCTTCACCAAAGGCTTCTTACCTCCACCACAACGGAACGAATGGCCATGCCAGGCATGGAACCCATGCGCGTAGAGATGATTGTGGTTGCAAGTATATTTACCCATTTTGTTATAAAAAAAACGGGCATAAGCCGTATTGTACAATCGTGCTATGCGCTTAAGGAAGGGGCTATCTGGGACATTATTCACTCCAACGGAAGCCTCCTTTTATAGCAGCCCAACCACACAAAATAAGCTATGGCAAGAATACTGGTAATCGACGATGAGAAAGGCATTCGCAACACGCTGAAAGATATTCTGGAGTATGAAAAGCACGAGGTGGAGATTGCCGGAACAGGCGAAGAGGGGTTAGATTTTCTTAACAATAATGGGTTCGACCTAGTTCTGCTCGACGTTAAGATGCCTGGGCTCGATGGTATAGAGGTATTGGAGAGCATCAGCCAAAACCATCCGGAGGTGGCCGTTATCATGATTTCCGGTCACGGCAACATCGACACTGCTGTAGAGGCCATAAAAAAGGGAGCCTTCGACTTTCTTGAAAAGCCGCTTGACCTCAACCGCATCCTAGTTACCATTCGGAATGCCACCGATAAAACTAAGCTGGTTAGGGAAACCAGCATGTTGCGGAAGCAGCTCTCGTCCAACTTCGAAATCATTGGTAACTCCGAGGCTATTAACAAGGTAAAGGAGTTCATCCAAAAAGTAGCACCCACCGATGCCCGCGTGCTAATTACCGGTGGCAACGGAACTGGTAAAGAGCTGGTGGCACGCCAGCTGCACGAAATGAGCAGCCGAGTATCAGGCCCATTTGTGGAGGTTAACTGTGCAGCTATTCCATCCGAACTAATCGAAAGCGAGCTTTTTGGCCACGAAAAAGGGGCCTTTACCTCAGCGCTCAAGCAGCGTAAAGGGAAGTTTGAGCAGGCCGATGGCGGCACCATCTTCCTCGACGAAATTGGCGACATGAGCCTATCGGCACAAGCTAAAGTGCTGCGAGCCCTACAGGAGAACAAAATCACTAGAGTTGGGGGCGATAAGGACATTGAGGTAAACGTGCGAGTGGTGGCTGCAACCAACAAAAACCTCATCAAGGAGATTGAGGCAGGCAACTTCCGCGAAGACCTTTACCACCGGCTAAGCGTCATTGTGATTAGAGTTCCCTCACTTGCTGAACGCACAGATGACATTCCAATTCTTGTGCAGCATTTTCTAACAATTCTCTGCAATGAGCTAGGAGTTGCCCGCAAGGAGATTACTACCGATGCTGTGGTGGCGTTGAGTCAAAATGAATGGCGAGGCAACGTCAGGGAGCTGAAGAATGTGGTAGAGCGACTCATCATTCTCAGCGGTAAGGAGATTACAATCGACGACGTAAAGCAGTTCGCTAGCCCTATGTTTGGGTAGCTCACCTCTGTCTAAATAGCAAAAGTGGCCAACTAGTATTATCTTTAGGCTCTAAACATTTTCCTCGATGAGAGTAGAGCGCGACTTCCTTGGCGATAAAAGCATACCATCCGATGCCCTCTATGGCATCCATGCCGTAAGAGCGGTTGAAAATTTTCCCGACACCACCCGATTTCATGTAGAGTGGTATAGAACCGTTGGGCTAACCAAGTTGGCTTGCTACCTCACCTACCAGAGCTTTAAGAAGGCAACCACAGAAAGCTATACTCCAGACAAAATCCCCTTTGCGCTGTTGGACGACAAGGTGGTTGACGCGCTGATTGCAGCGGCTGAAGAGGTTTCGGAGGGAAAGCACTTTGAACATTTCATTGTCCCGGCCATACAAGGTGGAGCCGGAACAAGCATCAACATGAACGTAAACGAAATTATTGCCAACCTCGCCTTGATTAAGTTGGGTGAAAAGCCCGGCAAATACAACCTTTGCGACCCTATAGAGCAGGCAAACATATACCAGAGTACCAACGACGTTGTCCCAACAGCACTGAGGGTTGCCACCATTCAACTCCTCGAAAAATTGGAGGAGGCCATAAACACCCTTCGGGGCAAAATTGAGGAAAAGGAGAAGAGCAACCGTGACGCCATTCGGGTGGGTTACACCCAAATGCAGGAAGCAGTTCCATCGTCGTTTGGGCTACTATTTAGCAGCTATGCCGATGCTCTTTCGCGCGATTGGTGGCGGGTGTCCAAGTGCTTTGAGCGCATTAAAGTAGTGAACCTTGGTGGCGGAGCCATTGGTACCGGCATGGGTGCGCCGCGCTACTTCATTATGGAGGTGGTGCCAGCGCTGCAAAAGTTAACTGGTTTGCCCATTACCCGTAGCGAAAACCGCATGGAGGCCACAGCCAACCTCGACACCTTTGTGGAGATTCACGCCACGCTGAAGGCTCACGCCGTTAACTTAGAAAAGATGGTAAGCGACCTGCGCCTTCTCGCCTCCGACATTGCCTCCACCGGCGAACTCACCATCCCAAAACGTCAGGTTGGCAGCTCCATCATGCCCGGAAAGGTGAATCCTGTAATCCCAGAATTTGTGGTGAGCGTAGCGCACAAGGTTTACGCCAACGACCAGCTGATATCATCGCTCTGCGGACAGGGAGTTTTAGAGTTGAATGCCTACCTGCCTGCCATTGGTCACGCGCTGCTCGATTCATTGAAGTTGCTCATTGCCGCCAACCAAACGCTGGGCGATAACCTTTGGGAACAATTGATTGTGAATGCTGAGGCGGCAGCCGAAAAACTCTTCCGCAGCCCCTCTATTACCACTGCACTCACGCCCTACATTGGCTACCACCGTGCGGCTGAACTATCGAAGTTCATGCGCGAAAAACAGTGCAGCATATTTGAGGCTAACAGTGCTTTGAAACTCTTCCCAAAAGAGCAGATGGCTCAACTGCTGGCACCAGACAACTTGCTAAAGTTGGGATTCTCTCTTAAAGAGCTTGGAGAGCGTTAATTTGTAGTGCCTTCGGCACTACAAATCACCCACACGCCATTTTCTACCATACTACCTTGTCTTCGGCATTACGTATCGCGCAGCTGTATTCTAAAAACACATCCAACTAGTCCCGCAAGGGAGCGCAGTATGGCAGAATCAATTAATCAGCAACTTCCATTGAAGTGCCGAAAGCACAGCAGAGTCTAATCATAAAATTCAAAAAGATACCTATCGTCGAAATCTATATCATACTTCTTTAAAAATTCCAAATACTCTTCTCTAAATGTTTTATTGGCATGATACAACTCTTGATTCACAATATATTGAATCACGCTATCTCGTTGAGAACGACTATACGTAAATGCTGCATAACCAGTCTGCCAAGAAAATTTTCCCGGCAGAAGATGATTCTCATTCATCCATTTTGACGAACTGGCCTTAATTGTCTGAATAACATGTGCTATAGAAGCACTAGGTTGTAGCTCAAAAAAAACATGCAAATGATCTACAAATCCATTTACTGCCAGCGGAAACATTTCATTGCTCTTGATAATGCCACTCACATATCGATTGAGTCTCTGACGAATGTCAGCAGTTAGAATGTTTTCACGCCCATTTGTTGCAAAAATGCCATGGACGTTTAATTGAGTATAGGTGCCAGACATTTTTATTAAGGATTTGATGACTTACTAGAATATCTAAGATGCATAAATTTACAAAACTTGGCCTATCAATACAAATGTGTCGTGCCTTCAGCACTGCAAATCACCCACTCGCCATTTTCTACCATACTACCGTGCCTTCGGCACTCCATGTCGCCCAACCGTATTCTGAAAACACAACAAACTAGTCCCGCAAGGGACGATAGTATGGTAGTAGAATAATAAGACCAACAATATGGACCTAAGTGCCGAAGGCACGGCAGAGCGAACTGTATACGCGGTGTTACCAGTAGAAATTAAAGGCAAACAAATAGATTTTCAGGATTTTATAAATATGGGTGAATTAAGAACAAACATTAAGAGATATAAAATATTAAGTTCACATATCATATTTATGCAGTGGTTATGAAGTTAATTATGAAAATAAATCTTCCAAAATTTCCGACTCGCTGATGGTAAAATTATGGGTGATGCGCGCTGTTTTATTGACAAAAGATATGTTGTTTTTGAAAACACCTTAGCATTAACACAAAAAAAGAAGTTATTTATCTTAACAGCATAATGCTTCGGCTTGTATTCACTAAAGAACCAGCCAAGCACAACCCTCCGTTAATTCCAAATTACAAAAAAAGAAAACAGGACTTAATGACAATTTTATGAAGCAAAACCATCCTTTGAATTAGATGAAAACTGGAATACTATTGTCTCTGAATCATATTCAAATCTATAAATCATAGTATGCTTAACAAATAGTTCCAGTGGTATTTCACTGCATACACCATACTTTGCGAACAATCACAACAACTGCTATCTTTACAAAAAATTTCCAATGGCAAAGGGCAAAGAATCGTTTCCTCATATTGGCATTTACGGCAGACGCAACTCTGGCAAAAGCACTACCATCAACTTTTTAGCAGGCCAAGATGTGGCCATCGTTTCCGACGTAGCGGGCACCACCACCGATCCGGTAAAAAAGTCGTTTGAGATTACTGGATTTGGGCCTGTTGTTCTCATAGATACCGCTGGCATTGACGATGAGGGCGAACTGGGAAGGCTTAGAATAGAGAAAACGTTGGAGTCCATTAAATCGGTGGACCTTGCCTTGCTTGTTGTAACCAGCAACACCATTAAAGGCAGCGAGGAGAAGCTGATTGAGGAGTTTGCCAAAACCGACACCCCTTTTATTGTTGTTCACAACCAAAGCGACCGGACACCGCTTCTTCCCGAATTCTCCACTACTATAGCTGACCGTTACCATGTTCCGGTGATAGCCATCAGTGCGCTAAAAAAGGAGGGGTTGGAGCCGCTGCTAAAAGTTGTTAAGGAAACTATTCCTGAGTATAGCTTTAAGGCACCATCGCTCCTTGGCGACCTTGTTGGCTACGGCGATGTGGTGTTGCTCATTACTCCCATCGACGTGGAGGCACCTGCTGGAAGGCTCATTCTACCGCAAGTGCAAGCCATTAGGGATGTGCTCGACAACGATGCCGTCGCCATAGTCCTGAAGGAGCGCGAAGTAGATGGATTTCTAAGGAAAACGGGTATCGAACCTGCGCTGGCAGTCACCGATAGCCAAATCTTCAACAAGGCCGACGCGGCTATCCCCCGTGATATACCACTCACCAGCTTCAGCACGCTGCTAGCCCGCTTCAAGGGCGACTTTGAAAATTATCTCAAAGGCACGCCCAAAATTGCCACGCTAAAGGATGGTGATAAAGTTCTAATTCTAGAGAGCTGCACCCATCACGTCTCATGCGACGATATTGGCCGGGTGAAAATTCCCCGCTGGATTAGCCAGTTTACAGGCAAAAAGTTAACCTTTGAAGTGGTAACCGGGCTAGATAAGCTGCCCACCGACATTAAGGATTATGCGTTGGTAATACAGTGCGGAGGCTGTGTAATTACTCGTAAGCAGCTGATGAACCGGCTTCGTCCCGCCGTTCAGGCTGGCGTTCCGGTAACCAACTACGGCATGGCCATTGCCTATGTTCAAGGAATTTACAACCGGGCCATTGCCCCATTCACTAACCAGCAATCCGACCCAAGAGAATACCTGTAGCCACCGTTGTCTAATTCTTTACAAAACGGAAAGTTATGCGGTTACCATTCTCTTGAATAACTCCAGAATAGACACCCATTGCCCATCCACTGGTGGATACATGCTGTTTCTCCCCAGAAAGTGTAGAATGGTAAACCACTTTTCCCGTAAGGTCGAATATTGAAATGGGTGCACCAACTAGGTCGGGGGTTACCTCAACCACAACAAAGTCACCGGCAGGATTAGGATGAATTCTAACTTTTGAAGCAACATCAAGTTCCTTTACTGAAACGGGACTACCGTTTTGGGCTATCAGCAATTCACCATTTGGGTCAAGGGTAACAGAGCTTGGTTCCCCTAAAACGGGAATGGCAAATTCCTGTCCATTTTGAGTCCATACAAGAGTGGTATCTTTCTCTCCACCGTTAAACGCAATGTGCACATCCATGCTCATCCTAAAAAATGGAACCGAAACATCGCTGGTGCTCTGGTTCAACTTTAATGTAACCACACCAGTATCATAGTGATATGTAGACGAAACGGTAGGAAATCCCTTGCCATAGTACCACTGATTAAAAAACCAAGTGTAGTCTTTTCCTGTATAGCTATTGAGCACGGCCAGAAAATCTGCACCAGTTGCCGTTTCATGGCCATACTGTGTTAAAAATTGTCGCAGCATTCCAAAAAATTCCGTATCGTTGTTCAGCTCCTTACGAAGCATGTGTATAATGGCTGCTCCTTTCTTGTAGGTGAGGTAGTAGTCAAATATTCTATTCTCGTCGGTTGCATCACTGGTAGGAATGTAGACGCTACCATGTGGTTCCAACATGGCCATCGAAAATGCACCAATCATCCATGCCGCTGCAGCAGAGGTTTGCCCGCTAAACTCGTGATAGAGGTATTCGGAATAGGAGGCAAAGCCCTCGTTTATCCAAATGTCCTCCCAGTCGGCACAGGTAACATAGTCGCCAAACCATTGATGCGCCAGTTCGTGCGAAACTAAATCGGTAGTGAAAACACTCAATGTTGTAAGCGTTTGATGCTCCATACCCCCACCGATGGGCGCCATCACATGCCCATACTTTTCATCAAGAAAGGGGTATGGAATGTAAAGCTGCGAGAAGGTTTCAATCATGTTGGGCGTGTCGTCAATAGTAGGTTGAAAAGCGCTCAAACATCCCGTGGTATTGTAAATAAAATTCAGTATCGGTATAATTTTTCCCGACACGGACACACTATTGTCATACTCCTGATAGTTTCCAACGGTCATGGCCAGAAGGTAGTAGTCAATGGGGTAATGGGTAATCCACTCGTAGCGAACCTTGCCATTCCCCATGTCGGTTATCTTAGTAAGCAGCCCATTGGAAGCCGCCTTAAGGGTAGAAGGCACAGTTAAGAAAACGTAGGCCGAATCGGCCTTGTCGGTTAAGTCCTGCTTCACCGGAAACCACTCGTAGGCATGAAACGATTCGGAGAGAGTCCAGAGTATGGTTTGGTTCCAAGTGTTATCCCTGGTGCTCTGAATGCCTGCCATTCCAATCGGAGTTCCTGAATAGTTGACATGAACCATCGCCATTTCATTCAAGCCAATTGGTGTAGCTGGAGTAATCTGCAGTTCGTTGGATTGATGGGTAAAGGTTGCGTCGACACCATTCACCTGCACCGATGAAACGGTAAGCTGGTTAAGCAGCTGAAAAACGATTGTTGAAAGGTTGCTTACCTTGCTCTCAACTTTAATTTCTGTAAAGCCAGCAATGGTGGTGCTTGTGTTGGTAGCACTTAGGTCGATGTGGTAGAATTTCACGTCGTAATTGGCCATCTCACTAAGCATACGTGATGATGGTCGAAGTCCAAGCGATGCCCGCATAGCAGGTCTTTCCTGAGCAACAAGATTACCGTTCAAAAATGCGAAGAAAAGCAGAGGGAGCAGAAGAACTTTTACCTTCAACATATTGGTTTACGCTTTGGTGCCTGTCATAAAATGTCAAGTCAAGGTAGCATTTTTATTGTCACAATACAAAAAAAGCACCACGCTGACTTTCAACAGAAAGACCACAATTGTATGCAACCAAGACTTGATTAATAAACCTCTACCTCAAATAACTTAGGCCAATACTTTCCAGTGATATACATGCGATGCGATGTTGAGTCGTAGGCAATACCGTTAAGCACATCGGTATTCTCCTTCCTATCGGATGGTTTTAGGAGATTGCTAAAAAAGACATCTGCCACCACTTGCCCCGTTTTAGGATCGATTTTAACGATGCGATCGGTCATATACACGTTAGCCCAAATATAGCCATCGATATACTCTAGCTCATTGAGATTATGCACCGGCCCCTCGTTGTCGTAAACCTCTATTCTGCTCTTCTCCGTAAAGTATTCGGGATCCATGTAGTATAGAATGTTTGAGCCATCGCTCATCACTAGCTGGTTACCAATGGTGGTAATTCCCCAACCCTCCGTAGGGTAGCTAAATCGGTTGATTAGCTTAAAGGTGTTCAAATCGTAAACAAAGCATACGTTGGAACGCCAGGTAAGCTCGTAAATTTTATCACCAAGAATGGTTATCCCTTCGCCAAACATATCGGCTGGAATAAAGACCTGCCGCAGCACCTTGCCGGTAGTAATCTCAACCTGCCGCAAATTGCTCTCACCAAGTTGACCGGTGCCCTCCAGAAAATCACCTTTATAAACCAGCAACCCTTGGGTATATGCACCAATATCGTGTGGATATACATGCTTTATCCTATAGCTTAACCGAACAGGTTTCTCCTTTGGCAACACCTTAAGGGTAACCGATTGAGAATAGACCACCTTGCCAGAATAGGCCACCACGCGAAGCTGCCTGACACCCATTTTTGTACCTTGGGTATTCCATGTAGCCTCATTCTTCGAGAATTTTTCCAACAGCGTCCCCCCGTCAAACAACTTTGCAGAGTCGAGCGGGTATTTCTCCGACTCAGGAGCAATAGTAAATGGAACAACATCCCCTGCCCTCACAACCACCCCATCGCTAGGTGAAGAAATAGAAAAAAGTTTCACCTCAGCTGCTGTTTCAGAGGATTCATGACTAGTAGTCTTTTCACTACTATGGCTACACCCCATGAACGCCAAAACCATTACGGGGAAAGCAAATTTTACCAATGTAATATTCATTGTTCTATCTTCTAAATATGTTCCAATTTCGTTTTTGTCTACTCTTCAGTGCCCGTCGCTCTTGCTGTGGGTTTATGGCAGCCTCCTCCGGGCAGAGCATCTCCCATACCTTTGTCCAGCCTGGAAATCCACCAAGATTTTTATCATCAATATATATGTCTGCATCAACCTTTCGCGACACGGTATCGTCCATAACCTCCTCGGCATAGTTTTTATTTACCGCGTAAAATTCGACCCCATGCTCACGGCAAAACTCAACTGCGGCTTCTAGCTCCTTACCTGTTCGATAAGTCCAAAGTATAAGCAAAAAACCACGACTCTGCAGCAACTTCATGGTTTCAAAGGCAAAAAGCATCTCTCTGCCAATGGCCGGGTATGCATTTTCAACAATTGTTCCGTCAAAATCGACCGCAACTTTTACCATAAGTACACTAAAATGGATTGCCCAAATTTAAGTGATTAAAACTATAGGATATGGAAAAAATGTTAGAATACTGACCAACGCCCACACTTCCAATATTGGTAAGTGCGTAGTCGAGCGTCCAGCCTCGCCATCTCACGCCCATTCCGAGATTTGGCTGAAAGGTATAGCTCTTCTTGCCTCCAAAGTCCTGTTCCTCCTGAATATTATTGACGCCCATGCGAAGAAACACCATTTGATTATACCCAACCTCCAACCCAACCTTGGGGTCAATGCTAATGGGGTTTGACGACACTACCGTGTGCCGTCTCCCATCGAAGGTAACATCGAGGTTTACTTCGGCAAGCGCCGTAACTTTACCAGCCACCTTAACCAATCGCGAAACTCCTGTCACCAGTCGTGGCAAGGTAAGCTCCACATTTTGTGAGGGAGCCACATTAAAGACCGAATCCCCAACTGCAATTTCAAGGCTGGAGGAGTTAAAGGTCCAGTAGGTAAAGGTGGTAGTAACATCCTTTAGGTTGGCACCAACCACCCAACCATTAAACGATTTCTTTACGGCTAGGTCAATGCCAAAACCGTAGCCAGAGGCAAACTGGCCCACATGACGGTATATTATTTTTGCGCTTCCCCCCACGCTCAAACCCAGTGGAGTTAGCAGCTTCCCGTAGCTGAGAATAAAAGCATTATCGGAGGTTGAGAAAAGGGAGATACGGTTGTAATCGAGATTGCCATCCTTATCTATCAGGTTGGTGGTATTAAGAATATTGTCAACGCCTAGCCTAATAAAGCTCAACCCAAAACCTGAAACAGAATCTACTTTGTAGGCAAATCCGGCATAGTCGAAACTGGCAATGCCAGCAAAGTATTCGGCATGCATGGCGCCAACACCATATTTTTGTGGAGAGGTGGCCAAAACGGCAGGATTCCAGTATACGCCAAACGCTCCAGCATCGGAGGTTACTACGGCGGTTCCCATACCTAGAGCGCGTGCACCTACACCAATCTGTAAAAAATCGTTACTATACTTGGGGGCTGTTTGTGCAAAAGCATTTGAAAACCCTGACAAAACAAGCAAAATGGCAACAGCTGTCTTAAGCCTCATGTGGTGTGAAATTCGGGGAATAAACTTATACAAATGAACGGTTTTATCCAAACTACAATAAATAACTTAACTTTACCGCACTTATTGCATAACATTCCTTTGCATCATGAGCATTACACGTCACATTCCTAACGCGATAACCTCGCTTAACCTTTTCTCCGGATGTATCGCCATTACCATGGCGTTTAATGGCAACTTCGATATGGCTGCCGCCTTTATTCTGCTAGCGGCTGTTTTCGACTTTTTCGACGGCATGACCGCTCGACTTCTAAAGGCATACTCCGACATTGGAAAAGAGCTCGACTCGCTCGCCGACATGGTAAGCTTTGGTGTTGCGCCATCGGTAATATTTTTTAAGCTGATGCAGCTGGGATTTTCTGGAACCCAGAACACCATTAACAGCTACATACCCTACCTTGCATTTATTATTGCTGTTTTTTCGGCACTTCGACTGGCCAAATTCAATATTGATACTCGCCAAACCACCTCGTTCATTGGGCTGCCTACACCAGCTAACGCACTTTTCCTTCTCTCCTTCGGTTTGCTATACACCAGCAACCTGAGCATGAAATCGATGGTATTGAATCCATACTTTTTATTGGCTGTAGCACTGATATTTTCCTTACTGCTCGTTGCCGAAATCCCCATGTTTGCCCTCAAGATCAAGAGTCTTAAGTGGAAAGGCAATGAAATTCGCTATATTTTCTTAGGACTATCAGCGGTAGTTATTGTTCTACTGCACGAGATGGCGTTGTTGGGTATAATACCACTCTACATCCTCATATCGCTCCTTACTCAGAAAAAGCAGGTTGCTTAGCCTTAACAGGGAAATTTCTTTTCGTTACTGCCAGTTCGTATTACAGCTTCTTGGCGCAGTATGGACTCCTTGTGTACCATTTCTAGCAGGCCCTTCACAAAATCTGGACTCAGAGTAAGTGGTTCGGCTTGCTCTAACCAATCTCTAAGCATCTTCTCGAAACGACTAACCTGCAATATGGTAACATTTTGCTGCTGCTTAAACCGACCTATCTCCTCGGCAATTTTCATTCGCTGAGCAAGTAATTCCAACACCTGCCCGTCGATGGAGTCAATTCGCTGACGAAGCGTTTCAATGCATCGTGAAAAGTCGCTATCCGCCGTTGTGCTGGTAGGATACGACATAGACTCCAAGGTTGCCCGCAGCTGATCGGGCGTTAGCTGCTGACGGGCATCGCTAAGCGCCATCGGAGGGTTAATGTGCGTCTCTATCATCAGCCCATCCATGTCGAGGTCGAGGGCCTGCTGGGCAATACCCTGCACCAGTTCCCACTTGCCAGAAATATGGCTAGGGTCGCAAATTATTGGCAAATTGGGGAACAAACGTTTAAGCTCAATGGGCACCTCCCAACGGGGAATGTTCCGAAGGCCTCGCTTCTCGAATGGGTAAAATCCGCGATGGATGGCTGCCAACTTACGGCATCCCTCCTTGTTGAGCCTTTCCAAGGCCCCAATCCAAAGTTCTATATCCGGATTAATTGGATTCTTTACCAACACCGGAACATCCACGCGTCCCAATGCAGCCGCCAACTCCTGAATGGAGAAGGGATTGGAAACGGTACGCGCTCCCACCCAGAGAACGTCTATCCCCCACTTCATTGCAGCCTCAACATGGGCAGGAGTTGCCACCTCCACGGCCATTTTGAGCCCTGTTTTCTCCTTGGCTTCGGCAAGCCATTCCAGCGCTTGTAAGCCCATACCCTCAAAGGTTCCTGGACGAGTACGCGGTTTCCACACACCTGCACGAAAAATGGAAACACCCGGGATACGGGCAATGGCTTCCGCCGTGACAAGCACCTGCTCACGAGTCTCGGCGCTGCATGGTCCACCAATAAGAATCGGCCGACCAAACTCCTCTCCAAACCACTCGTTGGTTGAAACAATATCGAGCATTAATTTTTTCTTCAAAGTTATAAATTACCACAAAACATATAAAACGAAATGGGGCTGCTAACCATTTCATCAACAGGTTGCAGCCCCACATACAATTTCAACAAACCTATTCTTCAGGTTTAACCTTGTCGAGTTCTTCAAACTTATCGATGGCCCAAGCAGATACACGGTAAGAGATGTAAATCAGCACTGGCCAACTTATCAAACCCAGTATTTCAGATAGATATTTCATCGGCGTAATTTTTACATTTTCAAGTTTTGATGCACCCTACACCAGTAAGGTTACTTACCAAAAAGGATTAATAAACATGAATATCCTCCTTCATCTCGGCTGCATCAATCTTTTTATTATTGATGGCACGCCAAGCATAAAAGATGTATAGCACCACAAAAGGTACCAGCAGCGACACTATGCTCATGGCCGTTAAGGTAAACTTACTTGAGGAGCTGTTGTAAATGGTAAGCGAGCTCTGCAGGTCGAAGGTTGAAGGATAGTAGGCTGTGTTGTTGTAGCCAACGGTAAGGAATAGCGCCAATACCGTTAGCACCACACCGGGTCCGGCAAACCAAATTCCTTTGGTGCTGCGTTTCAACAGCGACGAACCAATACCCCAAAGCACCAGCACTACACCAACAAGCAAAATTCCTAGCACCACTGGCATTGCCATTAGGTTGTGAAAATACTTGTAGTCTTCCATAAACACCTGCCCGTTGGACGGATTAACGGCAAAACCCTGCGAAAGCAATACAGAAATCAGGAAGTAGAGAAAGAAAACGAGAAATGGTATTGCGTTGTACAGTAGCTGCTTCTTCGACCGAGCAAATATATTCTCCTCATCAATATTGTTCATAAAATAAAGCGTACCAAGTACTCGGGATAGGAAAAAGACAGCTAAACCTAGAGCAACATTCTGGACATTCAGCACTGCTTCTAGCCCATGAAAAGGGGCTTCCCATGCAGAGATGGTAGGATGAGCAAGGTTAGTAAGATTATCCTTGGCAACCGAAAAGGCCGAACCGGAGAAAAAAGTCCCCACTGCAGTTCCCAACAAAATTGTCCCCAGCAATCCATTCAGCAACAGGAAAACCTCAAATGTTTTTGCCCCAAGAAAATTGCTTGGTTTGGAGCGGAACTCATAGGAAACAGCCTGAATAACAAAGGCGAGAAGAATGGCCATCCACACCCAGTAAGCTCCGCCAAAACTGGTAGAGTAGAACAGTGGGAAGGATGCAAAGAAGGCACCACCAAAGGTCACCAGCGTGGTAAAGGTAAATTCCCACTTACGACCCAAGGAGTTAACCAGCATTCGACGTTCATCCTCGTTTTTGGCCACGGTGTAAATAAGCGTTTGGCCTCCCTGCACAAAAAGCAAAAACACCAAAAGGGCAGCGAGCAGTGATACAATGAACCACCAGTATTGCTGCAACAGCATGTATGTTGTGTCTACCATTTTAATGTCCTCCCTCTTTAGTTCCAATTTTGATTTGCTTGAACATAATCTTTAGCTCCGCAATAAGCAGCAAGGTAAAGAGTAGGCCAAACAGCCAAAAAGTAATTTGAACTGCACTAGCATCTATGCGCGAAACGGCAGCAACAGTAGGCAGTAAATCCTGGATTACCCATGGCTGACGTCCCACCTCGGCCACAATCCATCCGGCCTGCGATGCAATGTAGGCCAATGGCACCGATATAATTAAGAGTCGGAGCATCCAGCGCTGTTTTTGCAACCGCTGCTTAAATACCAACCAAAGCACAACGGCAAAAAGGATGATGAAGTAAAAACCCAACACCACCATAATGTGGAAACTATAAAAGGTAAGGGGAACGTTCGGTATTATGCTAGAAGGATCGTTAAGATAGCCGTAGCCAAAGTATTGGAAGTTTTGCTCAAGCACCATCTTGCTGAAATTCATCAACTCCTTGTTCCCATCCTGCTTAGCTTTGCGGTAATCGGCCAACGCTTGAATAGCAACTTTTCCACGGCTAATTTTTTGCTGAGCCGAAAGGGCAATTTGAGCATTGCCGTCGGCATCAACGTAGGTATAGCCATCTACCACGTCCTTAACTCCGGGTACAAATGCATTTACATCACGGTAGCTAAGCATCGAAAGCAGCTTGGGTATTTCAATTTTAAACGCAAAGGCTTTCGTACTATCGTTGTATTGTTTCCCTGGAGTAAGTATGCCAAAGGCAACAAGACCAGCGTTAGTCTTGCCAGTGTATAACCCCTCCATGGCCGCCAGCTTCATTGGCTGCTTTTGCGCAACCTGGTAGGCGGAGCCATCACCCGTAAAAGCGAGGAAAAGTGAGCTAAGTAAACCAAAAACACCAGCAACCACAATGCTTCGTTTGGCCATGAGAATCTCACGCCCTTTAAGTAAATACCAAGCACTCACACCCAAAACAAAAAGTGAAGCGAGTACGTAACCCGAAGTTATGGTGTGCATGAACTTATTAATAGCAACTGGCGAAAAAAGGACATCCCAAAAATTCACCATTTCATTCCTAGCAGTGTCAGGATTAAAGGCCATTCCGGCGGGATACTGCATCCAAGCATTGGCTACCAATATCCAAAGTGCAGAAATGTTAGCACCAATGGCGGTAAGCCAGCTGGAGGCAAGGTGAAATTTTTTACTCACCTTATTCCACCCGAAAAACATAACGGCAATAAAGGTTGACTCCATAAAGAAGGCCATAATACCTTCAATAGCCAATGGAGCACCAAAGATATCGCCCACAAACCAGGAGTAGTTGGACCAGTTGGTACCAAACTCAAATTCCAAAATAATTCCAGTCGCAACTCCAATGGCAAAGTTGATACCGAAAAGAGTCATCCAGAACTTGGTGGCCTTCTTCCACTCTTCGCTGCCAGTTCTCACGTAAAGGGTCTCCATGATGGCGACAATAAACGCGAGTCCAAGCGTAAGCGGGACAAAAATCCAGTGATAGATTGCCGTCAGTGCAAACTGAGCTCTGGACCAGTCAACAACCGATAGGTCAATGTTTCCAATCATAGCTTAAGCTTATTTAGGGTTTGTTAATTGTTCTATCACATGTTCACTGCGTTCCTTGTCGGTTTTGAAGTTCTTCTGAAGAATATTAGGAAAGAAGAAGAGCTTTAAAACGACAAACATTATAAACAGCTTGATAATAATTAATGCCCATAACGTCTTACCAAGAGTCATACTTTTGAAGCCCTCGTAGTAAAACATAAACACCCGATATAACCAACTTCTTTTCTTCATAGGTTCCAACCAAATTTAGGACAAAATCGCTTAGGTCGATAAAAAAAGATTACTTTTTAAACACCATTCCTTATTAGTTGTTTGGAGATAGAGGGGAAAACAGCAGAACATTCTCAAAGTGACCCAACTGTCCCAATCCAAATATTTACGCACAATTGCTACCTTTGCAACCTATGACAGTAGACATTGACCACATAAGGGGAAAGATTGCCGACTACAGAGAACGAGGGCTGCGTATATTCACCACCTCGTCGTTTCAAACACACAGCATTGTTCTGCTGCATATCATTAGCAGAATAGACAAAAGCATCCCTGTTTACTTTATCAACACAGGATATCTTTTCCCTAAAACCATAGAGTATAAGGACCAAGTTGCAGACCTTTTTGGCTTAAGCATTGTTGACTTAGCACCAACAGTTCCAAAGCACCTGCAAAAAGATATTGATGGCAATCTGCTCTTCACAAGCAACCCCGACTTCTGCTGCCACATCAACAAGGTAATGCCGTTGGATAGCTTGCTTCCGCAATTCGACGTTTGGATAAATGGTGTTCGTGCCGACCAAACCGCTGTGCGAAGTGCAATGAGCGAGGAGGAAAAAGCACCGCATGGAGTAATTAGGTACCACCCCATGCTCGCTTTTACCAAGCAGGAGATATACCGTTATATAAAAGAGTTCAACCTGCCACGTCACCCTTTGGACCCGTTAGGATATAGCAGCATTGGCTGTGAACCCTGCACCCAAAAGCCCAATCTCGACTTCCCCGAAAGAGACGGGCGATGGTTTGGCCAAAAAAAGACTGAGTGCGGACTGAATACGGAACTAGTTATTAACCCAGAAAAGTAGAGTAATGAAGGTTTTGGTTACCGGTGGAGCCGGCTACATAGGCACTGAAATTGTTAGGCAACTGATGCAGCTGGACGCCGTTTCGAATGTGGTTGTATACGATAACTTTTCAGCCGGAAAACAGGGAATGCTCCATAGTGGCATTAACCGCAGCAAATTGCATATCGTTAAAGCCGACATTCTCGACAGCAGAACCCTATCCAAAGAAATTTTGGGAAGTAACCTAGTTATCCATGCCGCCGGGATTGGATCACCTTACAACTCGAACGACTTCGATATACATCAGCTGGAGCAGGTAAATCACTGGGGAACGGCGGAGCTAGTGAGATCACTGGAAGCCTATGCACCCAAAGCTTACCTAGTCTATCTCTCCTCCGTAGAAGTTGCTGGAGCCACCAACCATACATCCGCGTATGCGTCTTCAATTGCAAGAGCAGAAGAGGAAATTGAACGGCTAGTGAGTAAAAAATCGGCAACAATCCTAAGACTTGCCGACGTTTTTGGCAGCAGCGCCAATCTGAGAACGGATACATTACTCAACCAAATAGCTACTGATGCACTCCTCTTCGGTAAAATTCGAATTTTGGGAGACGGAAACCAGACCTTTGCGTTCAGCTCCATCGACGACGTAACCAACGCAACCATAGCTGCCGTTTCAAACGAGTTACCAGCCGGTACGTTTAACCTAATAAGCCACAACCTTACCCTAAACATGTTGGCTGAGGAGCTATCGTTCCTTATGCCTCAACCCGAAGCAATTTACGTTGCACACCACTTTGAGATGTCCAGTAGCAATGCGGAAAACAATCTGCCAGCCATGTCTCAAAGCAACTCTTTCAGCAATACGCTCAAAGTATTTCTTCAGAAATTGATGGATTAAGAGGGGAGCCTATTTTCCCCTCAGCAGATAAAAGAAACCTTTTTGAACAGGAAAGGCATTGTCGTCCCGCTTAAGTACGTAGTAGTAAACACCACTAGGTAGTTTCTCTCCGAAAGCCGTCTTGCCATCCCATAGAATAACCGGGGAATTATCCTCATACACGAGTGTTCCAAAACGGCTATAGATCTTCACCGAAATATTATCTTTTCCATTACTCGTAATTGCCCAAACATCATTTACTCCATCACCGTCGGGGGTAAAAACATTTGGAACAGAAAGAGAATCAACCACAACCACTTGGCGCGCCAAGTTACCCGAGCACCCGTTTGGAGAGGTGATGGTAAAACCAACATTGTAGGTTCCTGCCGTTGTGAATGTATATTCGAATCCAAATTCTGTGCTTGCTGGATCAACTACATTGCCATTACCGTCGGTAATGGCCCAGTTAAAGGTAAACCCAGCTGCATTATCCTTAAAAAACGGGGAGCCAATCTTATAGGCGTAGGTATACTTCCCCAGAATGGCGCTATCGCGCAGTGCAATAAAATAGTTAAATGGGAGAACATTTACCTGCTGCACTTTAGCGTTGGCAGCGTCGCCATTAGTAGTGAGGGTAACCGTGAAGGAACCGTCGGTGGCGTAGGCGTGCGTAACAGTGCTTCCCGAAGCGGTATTCCCATCGCCAAAATCCCAATCATAGGTAGAAGCAGCAACAGGTGAAGTTACGTCAAACTGCATTACCGGTTTACAGTCGGTGGCTGGCTCCACTTGTTTAAACTCAAAGCTGGTTGACTGCGATACTGCAGCATTTCCGAAAAAGAGCAGGGCTACAGCTATGATTAGATTTTTTGCCATTAATTAAATTTCAAGTTAATAGCAACCAGTAAGTTGCCCAATATACAACCTATATCTTCTCAGTCAATTTTTTTACAACTCTAAAATTATAAAAAAATTCCTTGGCAAATACCCGAATTACAGTATAAAATGGAATTGCGAGCAACATTCCAGCAATTCCAGCCACACTCCCGGCAACCAGTATCACCAAAAAAATCTCCAGCGGATGAGCATTTACGCTGGATGAGTATATAAATGGTTGGAAGAGGAAGGCGTCAATCATATCAACAACAATGTAAACCAATGCCATGTATATGGCGAGATGTGCTAGCTGATCGGGTGATGATCCGTCTAAGTGTGTAGCCACCCCAATTAGTATTCCGAGCAGGGCGGCCATAATGGGACCAACGTAGGGAATTACATTGAGAATTCCCGCAAGCAGACCAATAACCAAGGCATGGCTAAAGGAGATGCCCACAATGGTATGGCCAATGGTTACCAGCACAATTATGCAAAAAACGTCGAGCACAATCCCTACAAAGTAACGGGTCAACAGGTTCTTAACAGAGTCCAATGCTCTGGTAACATTCTCCTCATATTTTTCGGGAAAGAGCAGAAGGACTCCCTCAAAAAAGAGTCGTTCATCCTTTAGAAAGAAGAAGGTTATGAATGAAATGGAAAACGCAGCAATAAAAAAGTTTCCTAGCATGGAGGCAATGGACCCAAACAGGTTGGTAAGCATGGCCTCGTTTAGCACCGAAGATATCTTCTCCTCCATCAAAGAGTTTAGTGAAAACCCTGTACCTGCTGCTGGAATATTCTCCTGAATAAACTTCTCAACCCCCATAACTGGCTTACCAAAAGTTTCCACCAGCATGGGAATATTTACGTTGGAGAGCTGATTTGCCTGGTTAGCAACCAACGGCACAAAGATTCTAAAAAACAATATTATAACGCACCAGATGAGTAGCAGCGTAATTGCAGCACGGAGTACCTTCGGCAATCGCCAGCGCAAAATGGGAATTCGCCCCAGCAAATCCACAAACGGTTTACCAATAAGCGACAGCACAGCGGCAATGAGAACATAGGCCACAATGGTGATGAAATACCACACTAAAAAGCCGATTACTGCCGCAATGGCGATAACTATCACATAACGCGCCAGCTTATTCATAATTATGTAGTTTTACCACATTAAACCTGTTCGCACCGAACGAATCAAAGATAAACTTTTTTGTTGCAAGTCACTTAAACACTCATTGAAATATATGCTTACCTCCCACATTGGTGAAATGGCTGCTCTAGTCACCGCCTTCTTCTGGACCGTAACAGCCATAGTTTTTGAAATTGCGGGCAAAAAAGTCGGCTCCCTTTCGGTAAATCTCATCCGGCTAGTTATTGCCTTTATTTTTCTTACTGGATACAACTTCATCGTTAGGGGGCTTCCGTTTCCGGTTGACGCAACGGCCATGCAGTGGTTCTGGCTATCCATATCCGGCCTTGTGGGCTTTGTGCTTGGCGATCTTTTTCTGTTCCAAGCCTATGTGGTAATTGGCGCAAGAATATCAATGCTTATAATGGCTCTCGCCCCATTTGTAGCAGCAGTAATTGGATGGTTTGTTCTTGGAGAAACCATGACACCAAAGCAGCTGCTAGCGCTCATGCTCACCTTTTCGGGTATCTGCATTGTAGTGCTTAAGCGAAAAGAGAATGAAAATGGCGAAAAAACCAGAAAGTTAAAGTTCAAATACCCTATTGGAGGACTGCTGCTGGCACTCGGCGGAGCAATTGGGCAGGGCGGCGGACTTGTTCTCAGCAAATTGGGCATGGGCACCTACAACCCATTTGCAGCCTCTCAAATTCGAGTGCTTACAGGTGTGGTAGGATTCACATTGCTATTCATAATCCTTAGACGGCTAAACCAAACGGTAACAACGGTAAAGAACAAAAGGGCCATGCTCTTCATCTCCCTTGGCGCATTTTTCGGACCATTTCTCGGCGTTTCCTTTTCCCTGTTGGCGGTTCAACACACCTCCACCGGAATTGCCTCAACCATAATGTCCATTGTACCAATTTTAATTATTCCGCCCTCCATATTAATCTTTAAGGAAAAATTCAACCTCCTAGAACTGCTAGGTGCTGTTATCTCACTTGTTGGAGTATCACTATTCTTTATGTAAAAATCAGTAGAAGCAATAAAAAAGGAGCATGGTGATAGCCATGCTCCTTTTTTTGTCAGCTAAAATGTGCTATAGCTTGGCAATAATCGTTTGGGTACCCACCACTTTTTGGTTAAGCGTCACCTCCACTTTGGCATCAAGTGGGAGAAAGATATCGACTCTAGAGCCAAACTTAATGAATCCCATCTGATCGCCGGAAGCAACGGTAGCACCCTCTTTGGCATAGCACACCACACGACGAGCAACATAGCCAGCAATTTGTCGGAAAAGGACAGCCTTTCCTGAATCAGTTTTAACCACAACGCTCGTTCGCTCATTCTCTTCAGATGACTTGGGATGCCAAGCCACAAGATACTTCCCGTGATGATGCTTAAAATACTCCACCTTACCTGGAATTGGGAACCAGTTGATATGCACGTTCCACACCGACATAAAAATGGACACCTGCCTGCGAGGCTCGTGAAAGAATTCATTCTCAACAACCTCCTCAATTGCCACAATAGTGCCATCGGCCGGGGCAATTAACGTTCCCTCCTCATACGATACCACCCGAGTAGGAACCCTAAAAAAACGAAGTGTAAACAACGTAAGGAGTAATGAAGCCAATGCCGTAATGTAAACTACAAACAGCGGTAATAGTAATAGTATCAAAAGATTGAATAACAGTAACCCGATAATCAACCCCCGTATAATGCCGTAACCTTCCTTATGAATCTGCATGCGGATAAACAATATATGATTAAACAACGATAAGCTGCAAATAAACGAAAACTATCGGAGCGGCAAAGAAAACTGCATCGAATCGATCGAGAAAACCACCATGACCAGGCATAATGTTACCCGAATCCTTTACCTGCAAGCTTCGCTTATACATCGACTCCACTAAATCACCAAAAACGCCAGCAACAGCAACTAGAAAACCGAGGGAAACCCAGAGGTTAAGGGAGTAATCGGTAAAAAATAGGGAGAGCAACGCCCCTATAGCCACGGCGATTACCACCCCGCCAATAAACCCCTCCCAGGATTTTTTAGGTGAGATTCGAGGAAATAGTTTATTCCGCCCCAGCGACATCCCCACTAGATAGGCCCCCGTATCGTTAGCCCAGAGCAAGAAGAAAAAGCCCAGCACTAAACGAAAATCGTACACAGCACCACCAATGGATGGGGTAAAGGCAATGTAGTTCATCATTGCCATAGGACCGGCAATGTAAGCTACCCCCAGCAGAGTATAGGCAATATTAGTAAATGGACGGCTGTGGTTACGGTACATCTCCACAATAAACACACCTAGGCTTAAAGGCACAAATGCGTAAAACATAATGGGCAGATCAAGCGCTCCGCTAGCCTGAAGATAGGTTGTAACGTAAAGCAGTAGCCCCAACGCAACGCCGTAAAACATTTGAGGTCGAACCCGAACCTTGAATGAGAGCCGATAAAACTCAAAAAGGGAGCCAATTAATATGACCCCCATTAGAATGGCAAAGCTAATTTGCCCAAGGTAAACACTCCCGATTACCAGTAAGGCAAACAATAACCCGCTGATTGTTCTGACTACAAAATTGCTGAGCTTCAATTTAAAAATCTTTTAAAAGTTCAGTAGCAATGGCCACATTAGTCGGCTCTACATACAGTTCAACGTCGCCAATGGTTACATAAAAAGAGTCCTTTTTATTCACCACTATCGATTCAACGCCGGAGTTAAGAAGGGCCTGCCGAGCCAATTCGGCAGTAAACAGGTCACTACAAGAATATACGAGAACCCAACCTTCCATAACATTCAATTTATTTACTCAATAACTCTACCTTCTTCTGGCTTAACCGTAGTTTCGGATATTCCACGCTCCAATTCAGGAGGAGTTATACCCTTGCGCTTCCCAAAAATTGCCTCCAAGTCCTCACTGAAGATCACCTCACGCTCCAGCAATAAATTGGCTAACCTATTCAGCCCCTCAGCATTTTCACGTAGCACATCTTTAGCTCTATCGTAGGCAACGGTAACCAAACCTTTTACCTCTGAGTCGATTACCTTAGATGTCTCTTCGGAATATGGCTTACCAAAAGCAAACTCCGACTGACCCGATGAATCAAAGAAGCTTAGATTTCCAACCTTTTCGCTCATACCAAAATAGGTAACCATTGCGTAAGCCTGCTTGGTAACCTTTTCCAAGTCGTTAACAGCCCCGGTGGAAACTTTACCAAAGGTAATCTCTTCTGAAGCACGTCCACCCAGTGTAGCGCACATTTCGTCCATGAGCTGTTCCTTGGTGGTGATTAGGCGCTCTTCAGGCAAATACCAAGCTGCCCCCAACGATATTCCACGCGGAATAATGGTGACCTTGAGTAGAGGATTGGCGTGTTCGAGTAGCCAGCTAACAGTAGCGTGACCAGCTTCGTGAAAGGCGATAACCTTTCTCTCCTCAACCGAAATAATCTTATTCTTTTTCTCTAGCCCGGCAACAATTCTATCAACGGCATCGAGGAAATCCTGCTTGTCAACCGATGGTTTGTTTTTGCGTGCGGCAATCAGAGCCGATTCGTTGCACACGTTGGCAATATCGGCACCAGAAAAGCCAGGGGTTTGCTTAGCAAGAAACTCCATATCGAAGTTGCTATTTAACTTTAACGGCCGAAGGTGCACCTTAAAAATCTCAAGTCGTTCCTTAAAATCAGGCAGCTCCACATGAATCTGCCTGTCGAAACGACCTGCACGTAGCAAAGCTCTATCCAATATGTCGGCACGGTTGGTAGCCGCAAGAATGATTACCCCATTATTCGTTCCAAAGCCGTCCATCTCGGTAAGCAGCTGATTAAGCGTATTCTCCCGCTCATCATTGGAAGAGAAATTTGCATTCTTCCCTCTAGCACGGCCAATAGCATCAATCTCGTCAATAAAAACGATGCAAGGAGCCTTCTCTTTTGCCTGCCTGAATAGGTCGCGAACACGTGAAGCGCCCACACCCACAAACATCTCTACAAAGTCGGAACCGGAAAGCGAGAAAAATGGTACGTTTGCCTCACCAGCCACGGCTTTTGCCAACAGGGTTTTTCCCGTGCCGGGAGGGCCAACAAGCAACGCGCCTTTGGGGATTTTGCCACCAAGATCGGTGTATTTCTTAGGATTCTTAAGGAAGTCAACAATCTCCATTATTTCAACCTTGGCCTCCTCAAGTCCGGCAACATCGTTGAAATTGGTTTTAACGTTGGATTCCTTGTCGAAGAGCTGAGCTCGAGATTTTCCAACACTGAAGATGTTGCCACCACCACCAGCGCCACCCTTATTCATACGGCGTAGCATGAAAACCCAGAAACCAATAATGAGCAGAATGGGTAGTAGGTAAACCACTATATTCCCAAAGTAATCCGGCTCCTCCTCGTAGGATGGATAAATCTTAGCATTTTCGGGCACATTCACCTGCGCCTCAGCCAGATTTTTCTCAAATGTTTCAACTGACCCAATGGTGAAGTAAAAATGGGGACCTGCCTTGGGAACCTGCGAAATTCCCTGTGAAAGTTTATCCTTAAAGTCGGCCAGCTTGTCAGGCTTAATGTAGATATAAACTTTCCCCTTATTCCGTATTGCGACAATCTTCTGAATGTCACCCTTGTCGAGCATTTGGGTTTTCACCTCTTGCCAGTTTGTTTCCACAGGGCCTCCCGCACTATAAAAATAGTTTATCCCTATTAAGGCGATAGCAACAATGCCATATACCCAATAGATGCTAAACTTTGGTTTAGGATTCTTGCCGCTGTTTAACTCATTATCCATAGTGAATTTCTTTGTTTAATAAAGAGCATCTGCACCGCTAGTTCTCATCTTGAAAAACTACAGCCTTGGCATCTGCCCACATTTCCTCTAACCTATAAAAGTCGCGAGCATCGGTGCGAAAAACGTGAACCATAATGTCGAAGTAGTCAATAACAATCCAGATAGCATTATCCTGCCCATCCGTTCTCCATGGCTTCTCCCCACATTTCTCCCGAACAACCTCATCAACTGAAGTTGCTATTGCTTCAACTTGCGTGCCAGAATCGGCGTTACATATCACATAGTAGGAGCAAATGGCATTATCAAGCTTCCGTAAATCCAAGGAGACAACTCCCTTGCCTTTCTTTTCCTGTATTCCTTCAACAATTCTTGCTAAAAGTTCTTCTGTATCAACCCGCTGCTTCATTCTCAAACTCTTTATCAATTTTTTTACTTAGACCATGGCAAAGGTAACCTTTTTCCGCAAAACCTTGCCTTTTTGGCATCTTCTAAATCGTTTATCAACAACCCTCATGACAATACGGTTACACTTTACTACCTTTGCATTTTAAACGCGCCAAAAGATGGGCCAAGAGATAAAAATTCTAAAATTTCCTAGAGTAAACTCAACCAACCTATTGGCTCAGCAGATGCTTGCTGAACGCAGAATCGAATCCGACACGGTGATCTGGACCCCCGATCAGTATGGCGGCAGGGGTCAGCGAGAAAACAAGTGGGAGGTGGAACCCGGACAAAATCTCACCTTTAGCCTAATATTCTTTCCTCAGCAGCTGCCAGCAAATCAGCAATTCTCTCTCTCCGAAGCAACTGCTCTTGGCGTTCTCGATGCTATTACGAGCCTAGTTGGTAGCGAAAGGCTTACCATAAAATGGCCGAACGACATCTACATTGGAGCAAAAAAAGTTGGTGGTATGCTGCTTGAACATTCCATTATGGGATCCACAATAGACACCTCCATTATAGGGATTGGCATCAATGTAAACCAGCGAATATTCCCTAGCAACTTACCAAACCCCACGTCGCTTGCCATTGAGTCGGGTCAGGAGTTCAACCTAGAGGAACTCCTCGAAACAACAGTTCAGCATCTTTTTGCTCGATATGCTATGCTCCACGAACAAAGCACAGCTAACCTGCACGAAGAATACTGCCACAACCTATTTCGCAGAGAAGGCTTCCACAGCTTTGAAACGGACAGGGGGCATTTCACTGCCAAAATAGCAGACGTAAAAAGAACCGGCGAGCTGATACTGGAGGTTCTTGATGGCAGTAAAACGGCCTACGCCTTTAAGGAGGTTAGCTACGTACTGTAGCAGCGGTTTTTGCGCTTTACATCCGATTGAAAACCATGGCTATTTGGTCGGCCATGGCATCAAGGCCTTCCGAAAGTTTATTCTTTAGCAGCGCCTTCATCATAAAGTTAAGCTCCGCATTAATGGTGAGCTTCATCTTTGTGTCATTCTCGGCTACCTGCTTCAGCTGAACCCACAAATAGAACTCAAGCGGAGCACCATCTCCTGTAATTTTTATGGTTTTAAATGGCTCTCGCTCAATAATCTTGAGGCCAGTTTCAATTCCTTGAACCTTCAGTCTACAGGTATCTTCCGTTGCACTCCACCCCTCCACCTTATCCGCAGGAATAAATGGGGTAAAGTTGCTAAACTTCGAAATAAAGTTGTAAATATCCTCATCGTTACGGTTAATTGTAACGATTTTGCTTTCAAACTTATCCATCAATAAACTATTTTTTCCAGATTTCAGGATTATTGCGCCATTCGGCTAGGGTTGCCATACTCCCCTGCTCAATATACCCCATTTCAATGGCCTCTTCAATAAGCGAATTGTAGCTACTTAGGGTTACAAGTGAACAGTTTGCTGTTCGGAAGGCCTGCTGCGATTGGGGAAAGCCATAGGTAAATATGGCCACCATCCCCAGCACCTCACAACCAGCCTGGCGAAGCGCATCTACGGCTGCAAGGCTACTGGCTCCAGTGGAGATTAAATCTTCCACCACCACCACCTTCTGACCTGCCTTCACCTCCCCTTCGATCAGGTTGGTAAGACCGTGTGACTTAGGTGCAGACCGAACGTAGGAAAAGGGAAGATCCAACTTTTCGGCCACCAAAACGCCATGGGCAATGGCTCCGGTTGCCACACCAGCAATGGCATCGGCATTGGGAAACTGCTCGCGAATCATCTCGCAGAAATAATCGCGAATGCTGCTCCTGATTTCAGGATAGGCAAGCGTTTTTCTATTATCGCAGTATATGGGCGAATTCCAACCAGAAGCCCAGACAAAAGGGCTTGCAGGATTTAATTTAATTGCATTAATTTGCAGGAGTTTGCGTGCAATTTCTTTTTCAATACTTTTCATACGGCAAATGTATAAAGTTTTTTTCAACCATAGGTCTATTGAGTTTGTTGGCAAAGAGTACAAACCAACCACGTTGGAAGAAGGCTTTTTCTACTATCTCTCCGATTCCTCTGAACTTTCAAGAGTATTAAAGTTTTTCAACACTACTACCGACATCAAGAGGGTAACTGTTGTGTCCGAAAATGCGACTGAAACATTCAAGTTCTTCAACTTTCATTTCATGTCGATTGCAGCCGCCGGAGGATTTGTCACCAACAACAAAGGTGAGTTTTTGCTTATCTACCGCCACGGGAAGTGGGATTTACCAAAGGGCAAGGCCGAAAAGGGAGAAATTCCAAGCGAAACTGCCATTCGAGAAGTTCAGGAGGAGTGTGGCATTCACAACCTCACCATCAAGAGCCCACTGGGTGAAACCTACCACACATACAAGCTAAATGGCATACCTGCCATGAAAAAAACCGTATGGTTTTTGATGCTGTTCTCCGGCAATGAACATCCTCAGCCACAGCTGGAGGAAGACATTCAGGAGGTGAAGTGGGTTAAGCCAGAAGACATTGACGAGTACATTGCGAACACCTATGACTCGCTAGTTGGTATTATTCAACGCGGTGTTGCCACCATGCTATAAATCGCCCTTTGCCTTAAGTATATCGAAAAAATCCAAGTCGAAGTTCTCCGATGGTCCGGGTGCAGGTGAGAGTAGCATTCGGCCATCCGGCCCAATAAGGAAGTATGTAGGAAAGGCTCTCACGTCAAAATCCTTTACAATGGAGGGGTGATTTTTGAAGTCGAGAAATGTCCACTTGTAGCCAGTTTGCTCTAGGAAGCTCTTCACGTCATCCATACTTTCGTCCACCATAATCGAAACCACCTCCAAATACTTGCCATACTTTTGGTATATCTTGTTCATTCCCTTAAATTCCTGCAGACAAGTGTAGCTGGCAGAGGTCGCAAAATTAAGGTAAACATACTTCCCTCTAAAGTCCTGTAGACTTCGCTTTTTCCCGTTTACATCGGTTAGCACAAATTTTGGCGGAATAAAACCGGGCAGCAGCTTGGTAACCTTTTCTCTAATATTTTCCGCAATAATCCGATGCTCCGGTATTGTAGTGTTAAAGTAAAGGGAGTCGAGAATAACAAGCATGGAGGACCGTGGAAATTTATCGTCGTAAAATCCATCATGCAACCCTTTTAAGATTACGGCCTCCATCAGGGTGTCGTTCGACAGCACCTCATCCTGTCGTAATACTCGCTTAAGCTCCGAATAGCTATGATGCTGCGATATGGCAGATATAAGCTGTTTACCCTTTTCGGTCCGAGAAAAAAAGAGAAAGTATCGGTCGTAAACCTTATTAAAAAGATCCATGTAGGCTGGATTGGCATACTCCACAGGCTTGTTGAGGAAATAGGCATCGGAGAGTGCCCTTGCCTTTCGGTAAAGGGTCATCTGTTCCAGAAGCCCAATACGGTAGTAGCGATAGCTGTTAAAAAACTTATTGTTATAGCCTTGATAGACAGTGTCCAACTTGGCAATTAAGGTATCAACAACTATGGGGCGTTTCAGCATGTATGCTTCGTCCACGGCATTGTTGTAGTTATCGTTAAAGAATATGTCGAAGGTTCCTATCATGTAGTTCAGCTCCCCTGGCTGAGACTCCTCTACCCCAAGCTGCATCTCCTCCGGCTTAAAGTAAGGGTTAAGCCTATCGGCCTCCCGGAGTGGGGCAAATGGGGGTAAAATAAGGTGGTATGTTTTCCCGGGGACCGCAAAAAAGTAACCCTTGTTCGCTCCCAGATCCACATAAACACAGGTAGTGGCGTCAATTGAAAACGAAGCCTTAAAGCAACCTGTTGAGTCGAGATGTGCACTGGTAAGGCTATCTGTTGTATTGGAAATTCTATCGGAATAGCGATAAAACACCAAATCCATACCATCGTATTCAGGAGCACACGAGGAGATGGTTACGCGCTGAGCAAAGAGAAAACTTGGCCATAGCAGGAGAATGACCCAAAGGGTAGAACCTAATAATTTACGCATGCCGATTCATATTTTGCTAAGGAAACGATGTCAAACCGCAAAAATTATCTACCGGTTCATTTCACCAGTATAATCCTCAATGTTAATGGCAGAGGGGATAAACATTGACGCATCGCCACCATGAACTAGGATGTCGCGAACAATGGTTGAGTTAATAGGGGTAAGCTCAGGGGAAGTGAGCAAAAACACAGACTCCATGGTTTTATCCATCATCCGGTTTACCTGAGCAATGGCACGCTCAAACTCAAAATCGGCCGCGGTCCTCAACCCCCGAATAATGAAGTGGGCATTAATGCCTTTGCAAAAGTCAACCGTGAGTCCTTGGTAGCTCTCCACTGAAACTCGACTATTCCCTTCAAACACTTTACCAATCATTCGAATGCGGGTATCCAAAGGAAAGAGGCTACGCTTGGTGGAGTTATAGCCTATGGCAATAATTATGTGGTCGAAAAGGTCTAGTCCTCGTAGCACAATTGACTCGTGGCCAATGGTAAACGGGTCGAACGAACCTGGAAATACGGCTACAGATTTTGGCATACCTAAAATTGTTGTAACGCCGAAAGATAACACTTTTAATAGCGTAGAAAAACCTTTAACTCAACAAATCGGGCAAGTTGAAACAAAAAACCGCTGCAGGTATCTGCAACGGTTTAATGTTATCATAAAATCAACGACTAAAATTTATAGCCCAAGCTGATCATGAAGTTGCTTTCGGTAATTGTTCCACCAAAACCTGTATCGTTAATATCCGACAATCCGATGCAGTAACGTATTCCTGCAGAAATGTTATCGTTGATAGCATAACCAGCACCTAGATTAAGAGAAAAGTTCATGCCTTTAAAGCTATCTTTAACATCGGTTCCATCGTATTTTGCTCCTAGGAGAAAACCCAGCTGAGGGCCAGCCTCAACGCTCAAACCCTGAACGGCACCAATCTTATACACACCCATAATTGGGATGTTTAAGTATGTGAGGTTCATGTTCTTATCATCACTTTTATTCTTTGCTCCCTCGAAAGAAAACAGCAGTTCTGGTTGAACCAAGAAACTCTCTGTTACACCATACTGAGCAAAGGCACCAAAATGGAAGCCCACCTTTGATTTTGCATCGGCATCACCTCCCATATTTGAAATACCCAAGCCAGCCTTGGCGCCAAACTTGAGATTCTGACTCATTGCATTCATTGCAAATAAAGCAAATAGAACAACTAAGATAGATTTGATTTTCATGGCAATTAATTAGGTTAGTAGTGCCTACTCTGTATGCTTTTCGGCTTCCGCAAACGTCATTGTCACGCAATCGTAGTGAATTGGTAATACAATGTTAACACGAAATAGCATACTTGCTAGAGCATTCTTTTAAGTGGCAAGCTGCATAAAGAGAACGTTAGGCTCAATCGTTTTTTCGTTAACAAGCCGATGTTATAACTGAGGTTGTAATTGTGACTATATGCAGTAGGCTCATCCCTGCAACTAAAATAGGGCTGTAGCACAAAAGCCACAGCCCTATTCCCTTTCAGCTTATCACGAAGTTAACTAATAATCAAAGGCTTCTCAATCTGCTCCTGAAGCAAAGCATAGTTCAACACCTCCGCAATTGTTTGCACGTAGTGGAACGATACCCCTTGAAGATAAATATCCTTTATGTCCTCAATATTCTTCCTATTCTCAGCAGAAAGAATTATTTCGCTAATACCGGCCCTTTTGGCAGCCAGAATCTTCTCCTTAATACCACCAACAGGAAGCACTTTGCCCCGGAGTGTAATTTCACCAGTCATAGCCAAGTTTTTTCGAACTTTTCGCTGGGTAAAAGCAGAAGCAATGGATGTGGCCATGGTAACACCAGCGGAAGGTCCATCCTTTGGAATGGCTCCCTCTGGAACGTGTATATGCACATTCCACCGCTCAAACACGTCAGGGTTGATACCAAAATTCTCCGCGTGCGACTTAATATATTCCAGCGCAATAACCGCCGATTCCTTCATCACATCACCCAAATTGCCGGTAAGCGTCAACCCCCCCTTACCCTTGCTTAGGCTCGTTTCAACATAAAGAATCTCTCCTCCCGTTTCTGTCCAAGCAAGTCCAGTAACCACTCCGGCAAACTCATTTCCCTGGTAGCTATCCTTCTCAAAATCGGGAATGCCCATAATTTGCTTAACATCCTCCCGCGTTAGATGCTTGTTGTATTTCTCCTCAAAGGCAATTTTACGGGCCACATGCCTAACAATTTTTGCGATCCTCTTGTCCATGGCCCGAACGCCTGACTCCCGAGTATAGCTGTCGACTACAAATTCGAGCACATCGTCGTCCAAAATGAGCTGATTTTTCTTCACCCCATGATTTTCGAGCTGCTTAGGCAGCAAATGCCGCTTTGCAATTTCTATTTTTTCCTCTAGAATGTACCCGCTTACCTCAATCATCTCCATTCTATCGCGAAGTGCAGGGCTAATGGTTGCTGGATTGTTGGCCGTAGTAATAAACAGCACCTTCGATAGGTCGTAATCCACTTCGAGGTAGTTGTCGTGAAATGTGCTATTCTGCTCGGGGTCGAGAACCTCTAGTAAGGCTGATGCAGGATCACCATGAAAATCCTTACCTACCTTGTCTATCTCATCGAGAATAACAACAGGGTTGGAGGTCTGTACCTTCTTAAGCGTTTGAATAATACGACCGGGCATGGCCCCAATGTATGTTTTCCGATGCCCCCTAATTTCAGCCTCATCGTGAAGTCCCCCCAGCGAAATTCGGCCATACTTGCGACCTAACGCCCTCGCTACTGATTTACCAAGCGATGTTTTACCCACACCGGGAGGGCCGTAGAGGCATAGAATGGGTGACTTCAGATCGCCCTTCAACTTTAGCACTGCAAGATGCTCCAGGATCCGCTCCTTTACCTTTTCAAGCCCAAAGTGATCCTCCTCAAGCACCTTTTCGGCACGCTTCAGATCGAAGTTATCCTTGCTAACCTTATCCCAAGGCAAATCGAGCAGCAGCTCAATGTAGGTAAGCTGAACAGAGTATTCGCCAGCAGCAGGGTTCATCCGCTCCAACTTGGCCACCTCCTTCTCAAATACCTTGGCGACCTCCTTCCCCCATTTCTTCTTCTTTGCCCGTTGCCTTAGTTCGATAATCTCCTGTTCAACAGGGCTACCGCCCAGTTCATCCTGAATAGTCTTTATCTGCTGCTGCAGGAAGTATTCACGCTGCTGCTGATCAAGGTCGAGCTTTACCTTTGTTTGAATATCGTTCTTCAGCTCCAGCAGCTGCACCTCGCGGGTAAGGTGCTGCAGCAGAACGTACCCTCTCTCCTTAATCTCACTTATTTCCAGCAACTTTTGCTTCTCCACGTGTGACAAATCGGTATTGGAGCAGATATAGTTGATAAGGAAACGTGGGCCCTCAATATTTTTTACAGCGAAAGCAGTTTCAGGAGGAATATTTGGCGAGAGTTTGATGATGCGAAATGCCAAATCCTTGATGGAGCCAACAATGGCATCAAATTCCGAAGACGGTAAAAATGGCAGGTCATCGTTCAACAACGCCACCTCAGCCTGAAAATAGGGATTTTCAGCCACCATCTTTTTAACCTCAAACCTTCTATTCCCTTGAATAATTACGGAATGTGATCCATCCGGCAGCTCGAGCACCTTTAAAATGGTACCAACGGTTCCCACCTGATATAAATCCTTCCCATGGGGATCCTCCACCTGAGGGTTTATCTGGGAAACAGCCCCAAGGAGTCTGTTCCCTGCGTATGCTTCCTTTACTAGTCGAAGTGATTTATTACGCCCTACTGTGATGGGAATTACCACCCCTGGAAATAAAACAGTATTGCGAAGCGCTAGTATTGGCAGCACCTCTGGCACTGCTAGCCTATTTAGTGCATCCTCATCCTCTTCAGCGAGGATAGGGATAAACTCAGAGTCGTTGTCTAATGCGTTTGAAAACAAAATATTCTCAATTTTAATGTTATACATACCTACCAACCAAGACAATTTGTCACCCTTACGGATACAGTCATGTGGAAACTGATTATGGCAACCATCGTGCCAAACGGAAAAACGCCATCACCTGCACGAGAATCGTGCTTCTTATGGCATAGCTTGGACCTTACCGGTGACGCTGTGTGGTATCGTAAATGTGCTGCAGAATTTTTTTGTCGACCTCAGAAAGGTTAATGCCGCGCCGTTCAACCACACGCTCGGCAGTTTGAAGCGCCTTATCGATGATGTAGTCAACCATGCCGGCTGCCCCACCCCACGTAAAGGAAGGAATAAAATTACGCGGAAAACCATCGCCAAAAATATTGGCGCTCACGCCCACTACGGTACCGGTATTGAACATGGTGTTGATGCCACATTTTGAATGGTCACCCATTACAAGTCCACAAAACTGTAAACCAGTTTTCACAAACCGAGCCTCACGATAGCTCCACAACTTCACCTCCTCATAGTTATTTTTCAAATTCGAGTTGTTGGTATCTGCACCGAGGTTGCACCACTCACCAATTACTGAATTACCCAAAAAACCGTCGTGAGCCTTATTGCTGTAACCAAACACTACACTATTGTTAATCTCGCCACCCACCTTGGAATAAGGGCCAATGGTAGTAGGCCCATAAATTTTCGCCCCCATTTTTAGCGCTGAATGCTCGCAAAGGGCAAATGGCCCACGAACAATTGACCCCTCCATTATTTCGGAGTGTTTCCCTATGTAGATTGGCCCAGTAGAAGCATTGATAATGGCGCACTCTACGTATGCCCCCTCCTCCACAAAAACATTCTCAGGAGCGATAACCCTATTGGTAGCGCTTATAGGGGATGAGGTACGCCCTTTGGTTATCTCCTCAAAGTCAAGTTCAATAGCCCTACCATTCAACCTGAAAATATCGTATGGTCGAACCACCCTTACAGGTTCGGCATCGAGATTTTGAACGCGAAGAGAGGATAGGTCACCCAGCAAAATTTGAGCAGACTCTTCAGCCCTAGCCCTAGCGGCAACCAGCTCACCCGACCACGCCAAGCCTTCACCCAGCCTTAACGTGCTTACCCTCTGTGCAAGTGCTCCTTCGGGAATAACCGATCCATTTACCAGCAAGTTGTCATCGCCCAGCACTGCGGGATACTTCTCCTGCAAATAATCCTGAGTATAAAAGGAAGCCTTCAGCCCCAAGTGCAACTCCCACTTCCGGGTAATGGTAAGAATACCAACACGAATTTCAGCCACAGGCCGCGTAAAGGTTAACGGAAGCAGATCCAGCTGGTTGCTGTCGAAAAGAACGAGACTTGCCATCGTAAAATGTGTATAAATTGAAGAGGTAAAGATAAAAAAAAAGCTCCGAGAACGGAGCTTCAATTCTATGTCGAAAGTGCCTACTTGCCCTGCTTGTCGAGGTGAGCCTTGTAACGATTTTTGAACTTATCGATACGACCGGCGGTGTCTACCAACTTCATCTTACCAGTGAAGAATGGGTGTGAAGCACTGGAGATTTCGAGCTTAATTACGGGATACTCCTGTCCATCAACCATAATGGTTTCCTTGGTTGCAGCAGTTGATTTTGTAAGGAAAACGTGGTCATTGGACATATCCTTAAATGCCACAATCCTATAGTTCTCTGGATGAATTCCTTTTTTCATTTTACTTAGATTTTAACGCTGCCAATTCCATCTGCCAGCGGCCTGCAAAAGTAAATACTATTCTCAAAATTTCAAAGGGTTACCATCGATTTTTTACAACCAACAGAAACCTTCTACCTTCTGCTTGACAGCTTTGCCAGAAGCTTAAGCAGCTCAAGGTATAACCACACAAGCGTTACCATAAGGGCAAAAGCACCATACCATTCCATATACTTGGGAGCACGGCTAGCAGCACCCTGTTCAATTACATAAAAGTCGAGAACAAGATTTAGAGCCGCAATAACAACTACAACACCGCTAATAATGATGCTAAGATTGCTGTTCCCAGTAACGTAGGAAATATTGCCTCCGAACCAACCAATAATCATGGTTATTAGGTAGAAAAGAGCAACAGCCCCAGTAGCGGCAACCACACCTGCCATAAACTTCTGGTTCACCTTAATGATTCCTGTGCGGTATACAAATAGCATCACCAGCAGCGTACCAATGGTAAGCGCAACGGCCTGAACCACAATTCCGGGAAATGCAGCCTCAAAGTATGCTGAAATACCACCAAGAAAAAGCCCTTCAAAAATTGCATAAATGGGGGCAGCAATTCGCGCTGTAGTTGGCTTAAAAATTATAATTAGAGCGGTAATAAATCCGCCAATCAGCCCTCCAATCATCCATGGGGTAACAGCTGCAGTATTAAGGTTTTCGAAAAACACCTTCCATGTGTAGGAACCACCAAGCAAAACTAAGAGCAATAGCAACAGTGACTTGTTAATTGCTCCGTTGATGGTCATCACCTCGGTTGAGGTAGTATCGCGGCTTGCCGTTGCGAATATTTCGCTGCGCATGGCCGGATTTGAAGACTTTCCAAAAAGTGCCATATTCTGTGTTCGTTGAATAATTTAGGGAACGAAGATAATACAATTCAAAAATAAAATAAAAATAACGCAGTTAAAAGAGGTTAATGAGTTCATAAACAGCAATTATACAGAACAAAAATAAGATAACTGGTTATTGAAAAACCGGAAGTCCGGAGTCTGAAATCAAAAAAAGTGACGAGTTACGAAAAGATGACAGGTTACTAAAAAAATTACGAGTAACAAAAAAGTCGCTACATCACGAAATTGTTCACCTACAGTCTATAACCCTCAGGTAACAGCACCACACGATACAACTCTGGATAGTCACAAAACCGATTAACCGACTAATCCCAAAACCTCCTCGACGATCCATTTGGAGGAGCTATCAGGGTTTAAGGAGAGTTTGGTGAGCATCAACTTTACCTCCTTGCCACACTCCTCATTCCGAAGAGCTATTTCGCGAAGGGCAAAGGCAATGGCCGTTCTCAGGTGAACATCACTCTCGGGAGCATCACTCTCCGCCATATCGAGATAGGATAGCAGCTGCTGATTGCGGTAGTCTACATTCTTGGCAGCATAACCTGCAAGTAAATATCCGGCCTTTTTCAGCAATGGCTTACTGGACAAGCACCACTCAAAGCTCTTGGCCAGCGCATACTTCACATGCCGGAAAAGGTTGGCGCAAACCTGCTCCACCAGCTCCCCATTGAGAAAGTCGAGCGCCCAGCCATCCATTTGCTCCGGTGATACCTGTGCCGGGTCGTCCACCAATGAGGCAGCAATTTTAGCCTCACGCGAGTCGTGCTCAAAAAGATGCAACGCCAGCTCGTGGTCGGGACCATACTTTGCCGCAACAGCACGAATGGTTGCCAGCGACACGCCATAATTCACCTTATAAAGCACTCCTAGGTTAAGCATGGTTTCGGCAACCTGCCCATTCTTTTCCTGAAAAAGTTCACCCAGCAGTTTAAAGAATTTCTCGGAAGAATTCATTTTTTGTGGCAAAATTAACAAATATGCTATTGTTGGTGCATATTTTCTATTTTTGAGTGAAGATAAAACAACATGAGGTTAACAACAAAACTTAGGTCGTACATTGATTTGCCTGACAGGAGTTTCACGAGAAACTTTTTAACCTTGCTTTCTGGAACTACTCTAGCGCAGGCTATCCCATTTTTTGTTGGGCCAATTATCTCCAGACTTTACGCTCCAGCAGACATTGGCTTTTTTGTGCTACTATCATCCACGGCCGGCATTCTGTCCATTCTTTCAACAGGAACATATGAATATGGCGTTTTAGTGGAAGAACGTGACGATGACTCTCACGCATTAAAAGAAACTGCCATAGTTCTTTCTTTGATTTTCTCTACACTGGCCTTCGTCGCGCTACTAGTAATCTTCATTGTTGCCAACCACACCACTCAAGACGGAATCAGCTGGCTATGGCTACTTATACCACTACAGGTATTTCTAACAGGAACTGCAAATATTCAAAACTACTACCTGAATCGACATAACAACTATCCTCGCATTTCTAGTGGAAAAGTTGTAAGGACTTCAGGGATGTCCATTTTTCAGATTGGAATTGGATTTATAAAATGGAGCTGGGGATTATTCCTAGGACAGGTATTAGGGCAACTTGTTACCGTATTTTACTTATTAAAAGGAAGTCACCTCAATCTCAGGTCGGTTTTTAAACACCGGTCCTCAATTATTAAACAGATAGTAAAATTCAAAAAGTATCCTCTCCTAACAATGCCAGGAGCTTTGATAAATGAGCTATCTATTCAGGTTCCAATATACATTTTACAGCTCTTTTTTACAGCAAGTGTGGTTGGTTTTTACGCTTTACCTCACAAATTCCTGAATGCACCAATCATGCTAATCGGGTCAGCCATTGGCCAAGTTTTTTTCCAAAGAGCCGCAAAAAAACATAATTCAGGGGAGAGAATAACTGATACTGCGCTTTCTGTATACTGGTTTTTATTCAAAGTAGGATTAATTCCCTTTAGCATTATAATGGTGTTTGGTGATATACTCTTTGCGTGGTATTTTGGTGAAACATGGAGAATATCGGGTATGTATGCACAGATGCTAAGCCCTTGGCTATTTTTTGTTCTTTGTGGATCTCCCCTTTCAAACCTATTTGTTGTATTTGGCAAGCTTCGGTTAAGCCTAAACCTGAACATTGGATTGTTGCTCCTGAGGATTTCAGCAATGTTTATTGGTGCATTTTGGTTTAGCCCCACAGTTGCAATTCTTCTTTTTGCTGCTGTAAGCTTTGTCTACTGGCTTATTTTGACTTTCTACACTCTTTATCTCTCTGGAGCAAAAACAGCAATAATTGCCGGAAAAAGTTTTTCGATGCTAACAGGATTAATCTTACTATTAGTTGCACTTAGGTTCATTATTACAAAAGCATGACAAAATTCCGAGCAACATACAATGATGGTTTTACATGGCAAAGTCGCGACGGCATCTTTGTAAAAGGATATGCGTTTGATGCCGATCAAAACTATTATGAAGGCAATAGTCTTATTGATCATTTTAAAAAGGCTGAGAGCATAGGTGAACTGAAAGAGTTAACAAATTCACTCAATGGACTATTTTGTGCTATGGGTGATTTGTCGTGGGGAAAATTTGCGCTCTCGGACAAATGCAGAACCTTCCCTCTTTTTTTCACAAGGGTTAATAACGAAATAACTATCTCTGACAATCCCAACAATCTAATAGAACAAAACAAAATCAGGAAAGACAGCGTCAGCAGCTACCTTGCTACTGGATACGTTATCGGAAATAAAACACTTTTCGATGGGGTTGTACCCATTCCATGCAGCAGCATATTGACAATTATTGAGAACCAACCGTCAACTATTGAATACTATACTTTTTCGACCCAAGAGGTTGACCATAATTCTTTTGAAGGAGCGGCAAAACAACTTCACAACGTTCTTGAGGCAGCCATGACACGTATGGCAAAATCTATTGAGAACCGGAACCGGCCTTTAGCAGTACCATTAAGTGGAGGTTATGACTCCAGGTTTATATTGACATGGTTGGTGAATCACGGGCACAAAAACATCACGGCTTTTAGCTACGGCAAAGAGAACAATAACGATTTAAGAACTGCAGAAAAAGTCGCAAAAGTTCTAGGTGTTCGTTGGATTCCTATTGTTTATAGCAACGAAATGATAGATGGTTTTAACAATGAACCAAACTTTCTTCCATTTTGTCACTATATCTCTGCAGCAACATCGATGCCCATACTTCAGGACTATTTTGCAGTTCGAGAAATTGTAAAAAGAGGTTTGCTATCGTCCGATGCTATTATTATTCCTGGTCATTCGGGTGATTTTATTGCAGGTAGTCATATTAGTCCACATGCTGGAGGTATCAGCAGCACTTGTGAAATAGTTGATGAAATTTACAAGCATCATTTCAACATTATTCCCCTACCAAAGCAGCAAGAGCATTATGAAAAACAACGATTAAGGGAAGATACAATTCGAAAGCATGAAATTCCATTTACTATTATTGAAGCTTTTAACTTTAGAGAAAGACAAGCAAAATTTATCATTAACGCATCAAGAGCTTATTCCTATTTTGGTTTTGAATTCCGCCTACCACTCTGGGATTCAGAGTTGGTTGACTTGTTCAAGAGCCAACCATTTAATTACAGAATCAAGAAAAAACTTTACAACGAAGTATTATTAACACACTATTTTAAACCAATGCAGCTAAGTTTTGCAGAGGACTTTAACATCGACAATACTAATGGGCTCCTCTTTAAAACCAGAAAATTGGTAAAAAGGATAATACCATACTGGTTGCTTAAACTTAAACCAATGCCCGACAATCTCAACTATACATTTATAACAAAAACCCTCCTCAACTCACCCAGCATGCATAAGCCAGCCGATTTAGGCCGAAGCATAAATGCCGGAATTACCTACTGGTACTATCAAGTTTTACTCCAACTTACAAACGAGAAAAGACAAAACGATGAAAGCAACCATTAAACATATTTTTGAAGCGCTACTCCATCTGTTCTATCCCGGCTTCAACTTCAACACCTACTCTAAGCGGACAATTCTGGCCATGATTTTCTATCAGAAGATTCTCCGTATTAACGGCAACGTTCCTTGGCCAGTACACTTTACCAGCAAGGTAAAGGCACCAGATAAAATAGCACGGGGAACCAAGGCTCCTGGCTTCTCCCCAGGATGCTACCTCGATGGAAGAAATGGGATTGTTATTGGAGAGAACGTGTGGATTGGTCCCTACGTTTCCATTATCAGCATGGACCACGACCTCAGCAACTACTTTCAATACAAAGCAGAGGAGCCTGTGGTGATTGGAAAAAACTCGTTACTCACCACCCACTGTATTATTTTACCCGGCGTAACTCTGGGCGAGCACACGGTGGTGGCTGCCGGAGCAGTGGTTACCAAGTCGTTCCCTGAGGGTGATCAGGTGCTGGCCGGTAATCCTGCAAAGGTGATTATGAAGTTGGAAAGATATGAGTTCAAGCAACCAACTGCCTAGTTGGCAGTAAGCACTAAATCATCAAAGTAAATATGCTCATCCTTCGACGGGGCAATTTCGTTGGCGAAAACGGAAAAGCTGAGCTTGTCCATGCCTAATGAAGGAATATCACGAAAGCGAATATTCTCCTTACGCAACACCTCAACACCATCAACCGTTGCATACACCAATCCGTTGTGAACTCCAATGTCGTTTAGCTTTACGTGGAGTGCCACCCTATACCATCGATTTACGGAAAAGCAGAAAGTGGAACTATCACTTCCATTGGTAAAGAGAATATCGCCAAAGCCATGCGGCTGCTCAGGATAATACAGGTAAAGGCTCAGCTTTCCCCCCTGCCAATACATTAGGCGAGCAACAAGTCCATCACTCCCATTTGGTTTTACACCAGCAACCACCTTTCCACCCTCAAGGCCGGGCAACTTCCCGGGCTTAAACACGAATGAGCTGTCGAACTTAACCCGATAGGAAAGGGTTAACTCCCGACAGGAGGAGTCGAGCAGCACATCCCACTGAGAGCCCGTTACAGGCAAAGTTTTCCCTTGCTGCAACAACACGCTTAGATACTTATTTCCTGTTTCAGATTGAATAAATATAGGGTGCGGCGTAATACCCAGCTCAAACTTCAACCAGTCCAATTTACCGCAAGCTAGCTTTGCATTTCCAAGGTTGGAGGCCAGCGATGCAAATGAAAGTCTCCCCACGGGAAACGTCTCAAAGGTTTCGGAAACCAGCACACTTCCGCGAGGAGGATGGTGCTCAGCATTGGGATGAAGTTCGTAAAGAATATAGGCACAAAAAAACAAAATCACAAAAAATACAATATATTTTCTTTTAATCAACATAACGCACAAATGTTATACAACACTAAGAAAACGCACACACTAATCAACGAATATTCTACTTTTGTCAAATACTCAAAAAAAATAAAAATCATGAAAAACTTAACCTTATTTACTTTACTGCTATTAGCTGTTAACTCGGTATTTGCCCAAGACAAAGATACCACTCTAAATGCTCAAAACGACACTATTCAAACGCGAAACACAAAAAGTTCATCACCTCAGCGATCTACTTCCAACGGCTCATTGGGAACACTTATCATCACAACCAGTTCTGGTACAACAGAAATAGGTGCTCAAAATAGTCAATATAGCCACTACAACACCAGTCTTCCTCTGCACTACTTTAATAGAGGAATTGTTGTGAATGGAGCCCTTAGTTCCTACAGCACCCTTGATCTAAAACTTCAAACCGGAGGAGTTGACCGGATGTTCATAAAGCAGAATGGAAATGTTGGAATTGGCATGGACCCTAGCACTAGCACAAGACTGCTCGTTTACGGAGAAACTAATCCCGATTTCAAGTTAAAATCGCCAAATTCATTATTACAAATTGGAGTTGCAACTGGAGATTGGTGTTTTGCACCATATTCAAAACTAGGTGATGCCGTTTTCAGACAAGTTGGAATCAATGACGGTCACAACGGAATGATATTTTCTATGCCAAATAGTTATGGTGACGGGAAGAGTTACATCAAATTTGGCGACGACAAAAACGGTCTATGGTTCGCCATTCTCAACAACAAAACTGTAAGAATTGACGGAACGGTATATGCTACCGAAATAAATGTAAAAACAGACGTTTGGAGCGACTTCGTATTTAACAAAGACTATAAGCTACGCAGTCTTAATGAGGTTGAAGAGTATATTAATACTAACAATTGCCTACCCGATGTTCCAAGCGAAGCAGAAGTTAAGGAATCGGGAGTTGATGTTGCCAAAATGAATGCCATACTTTTACAAAAGGTTGAGGAGTTGACGCTCTATGTAATAAAACAACAGAAGGAACTAGAAAAACTAAAAGGACAAATAGAGCAAAACAAAAAAAATGATTAATGTCTTGAACAGCTAAACAATCATTCTACAAGTAAAAATTACTCCATGAAAAGTATTAAGCACATCCTTTTCTTTTTGCTGCTATGTTCAATAACAGTATTTACAACTAACACCTTCGGTCAAAATTATTGCCAAGGAAGTGATTGGAATTGGTGGAGCAACAACAACCAAGAGAATTGGAATTTCGTATCTGCTGACCAAGGGTTAGTTAATTGGATGGGGTCAATATGGACTGGCCCCTCTAAAAATGTAGCATCAATTGACAGAATGTTAAACACGAATGACTATACCCCTGAAAATGGATGGATATTACTTTACAGAAATTTCGGATGTGATGGTGCTATAAACTACCCCTACTTCATTCTTTACAACAAATATAGAGGGAAAATGAGGTTATTTATGTTACCTTACAAAATGGATTTTGGGCAACGGGCGCTCGTAACCCTAAGATGGGTTGATCCCTCAAATTCTACATCTCTTTTAACCAATGCAACGGGAATGTCTAAACCCAATGACACTTACCATCAGTATGGATATAAAAACGATGAAGTTATTGCCTCTACTACAGATAATAACATGGGTGGAAATTTCTATTCAGATCACTGGTTTGTAGTCGATTTTGACCTTGCATTTGACCAGTTAACGGATCCCTCTAAGCCTGGGATGAAACTAGCATTTGATGTTTCTTCAGTCCAGGATGATCAAATGCACCTATCAGGCTTTTTAGACTGGATAACGCAACCCTATACTACTTCAGTAAATACTCCAACAGTAAATTCAAACGACAATACACTAAGAGATTATGTTGCGAATTTCACTAAAGTCACAAAAAACTTACCATCTGAAAGTGATTTAAAGAAAATCTTTTCAACTAAAGAAGATGAACTATTCAGTTATGTGAGTTCAACCAACTTAACATTTGGAGTAACAAGAATAGCTGAAAACTACTCATTATCCATCAAAAACTTAGCAGAGCAATCTGATTTGGCTAATTTTCTTACAGGTGTTTCAAAATATGGACCTCTTGTAGGAAAATATGTTGACGTAGCAATGGGTGCTTTCGATTTTCTTACAAATAAATCAAACACCACCTCACCTCAAATGGTAACGATGACACCAACCATTACACATGGGACTATATCTTTAGACGGAACGATTACTTCAACAAAACCGCTTGCTCCAATCATCATAGGATTACCAGGAACAACAAACTTACCATACGTTTCACAAACATACTACAACAAACCACTAGGAGTTGTGGGACTGGAAACGCAACCGAAGTTATCGATCAGGCATTGGACTGAATCTCGAACATATTATCCATCCATTCAACAGAACAAGAACAATGGATGGGATGTATATACAATTGCACATACCGTGGACTCTTGGAAATCTATTAGAATTGATGACGGGCTGAGAATTGCATTAAACGGCAATGCTGATGCTGAGGTTGAAAATGTTAAAATAGCACTTTGCGCTAAAGTCAAAACACAAAATAGCAAGCCTATCTACACCCTACCTATAAACTATTCAACCTATTCCTTTTTTCAATTAGATATTCAATCAGGTAATGAAACCCCATTAATTAATCCATATAAATACAAATGGAATGATTATCTAAATGACAATTTCTATCTTCTAACTGGGGTAGATAAAAATGGTGCTTTTGAATTTTCAACACCCTTTGTGAATGCTGAAAATTTTAAAGGAACATCCATTACAGTCAGGGAAGAAACAGATATTTCTTTAAAAATTCTTGTAACCTTGAAAGCCAAAGATCCTTCAGTAGCAAATACACCAATAACAATACTAGTCAAATACCCTTTAATAGAACCGGCAGTAGAGGATAATACATCAGATCAGCCTTATCCTTTTACACAAGCTCAACTTTCACGTCTATCTATGGGAAATGACAGTAAAAACAAAACCAGTATTTCAAATACGACGATTACTCCTATTTATACTGCAACAAACTGGATTATTGAAACTAGTGGAAATGTAACAATAAACTCAGCAAATGCAAATCTATTAGCGTACAACTCCATAACAATTAATCCAGGGACAACAATAAAAGGCAACGCGAGACTAAGTATAGACAACGGTACGAAAACAATTGAAAATATTAACACCCCAATTAATGATATAGTTAAAGAATATTTCATAACACCAAATGAGCTGTCTCCATACCAAAAAGGTGATTCGAATTCTCTAGACATAAAAAATTTGCTTAACGAAGCTAGTCTTTCGTTAAAGAATCATAAAAAAATTACTATTTATCCAAACCCAACCAACGGGAATCTAGCAATAGACGGGCTCATGCGAGAAGAACTTCCTGCAACTATTCAGGTATTCAACAATTCTGGGAAACTGGTAACTTCAAGTATTTGTCATGATGAAAACCTCACACTAGATTTATCAAGTTTGGATAATGGCATTTATATTATTCGAGTAATTTCAAAGACAACCTCAACCACTTACAAGATTTCCAAAAATTAAACATCATGAATCTAAGGAACATATTTATTGCATTACTTTTTCTCGCACAAAATCTCAGTTACAAGAAAAACACAAGTTAACTCAATTGTCTTGGTTTCTCATTCAACTGCACAGGCTACACCTACATTCAGAACCTATATCCAAAATTTACACTATCGAAAATATGAATCCATCTATCTTTTAAAACTTATTAGATGATTCCCACACAAAATTGATGACATTTTGTGTGGGAATCATCTACATCATTACTACTAATATACTTGTGGTTCAAGACTTCCTTAAAGAATTTAGATTTAAAAAACAACAAACGAAACTACAAAAACACTCATAAACCTATGATACTTACAGCTAAACAATTTCTGCAAAGAAAGAACAATACTCAAAGAGTAAATTTACAAGTTAAAAAGCATAGGGAATATTTGTCAGCATTGGTAATAATACTGTTTCTATTTATTGCAATTAACGGATTTTCACAAGAAACAAAAGTTATTAACTTAAAATCAACTCAAAATTTCTGTGAAATTGCCCTCAACAATAATAACAGCATAATAGTTAACACTTCAATTGCTAATATACGTGCTATTAGTAGACCATCAAGAGGAGGTAACTTTATTACTATCGAATGTAATGGTTTAATAAAAACATTTGGCAAAGGAGAGCCAGATCTTCCTGTTTATAGCAAATTAATAGAAATACCAATATGTGGAGATGTTCAACTCAAAATTTTATCTTACGATGAAGAAATTATAAATCTAGCCCCTTTAGGATTGAACGACAAAGTCTACCCGGCTCAACCATCTCTTTCTAAAGATGAAACATTATCAACTGAAACATTTTACTACAATGGAGCAATCTATAATAAAGATGCATACACAAATACACAAACAACAACATTTGAATATATTGGTATTCTTAGAAGTGCCAGAGTTGGAAGAATTGAAATAAGACCAATACAATACAATCCAGTGCAAAACAACCTAAAAATTCTAAACAACCTAAAAATAGAAGTCCAGTTTACTGGAGCTAATTATGCTGAAACAGAGATGATGAAAGCCAAATACTCAAATACACTATTTGATAACACACTAAAATCTGAACTACCAAATTATATAAACTATAGCAAAACACGATCAACCTCAGAACGTTCTACCTACGTGATTATTTCAGACAGGATGTTCGCAACGACTTTACAACCATTTATTGATTGGAAAAAACAACTCGGATATAATGTCATTGTCGGTTACACTGATATGATAGGGAAAACAACAACTGAAATTAAGTCATACTTAACAAACCTATACAATAATCCACCTTCAGGTTTTGACGTTCCACTGTTTGTATTACTGGTTGGAGACATTGAGCAAATACCATCATTTAGATCTCAAGTTTCGGGTGCAGATCACATAACCGATCTATACTACTTTGATTACACTAACGACAATTTACCAGATGTGTTTTATGGTAGATTTTCAGCGTCAAGTGTTAGTCAACTACAACCTCAAATTGACAAAACAATAGAATATGAAAAAACATCATCACCATATCCAGCAAATATTTACACATCTGTTTTAGTCGCAGGCGCAGATAATAACTATGCATCAACTTACGGCAATGGTCAAATAAATTACGAGACTAATTATTACTTTAATAACAAAAATGGAATAACTGCATTTACATATTTACAACCAGAACCGTCAGGCGGAAACTATTCATATAGAATAAAAAATGATATTAATAATGGGGTTGGATTTGTAAATTACACCGCACATTGTAGTTCTGCGGGATGGGTAAATCCGAGTTTCACTACCAGAGACATTGCTAATCTGAAGAATAATCACAAGTATGGTCTTTGGGTAGCCAATTGCTGCAAATCAGGGCGATTTAACGAAACGGAATGTTTTGCCGAAGCAGCCTTAAGAGCAAATGGGAAAGGGGCATTGGGCTATATAGGAACTACAAACAGTTCCTATTGGGATGAGGACTATTGGTGGTCTGTTGGTTTTAAAACAGTTACCACTAAACCTACTTATGACGACAACAACCTAGGGGCAATAGATAAATTATTTCATCAATACGGAGAACCAACAACTGAATGGCATTCTACTCAAGGTCAAATGGTCATTGGTGGCAATTTATCCGTACAAAGTTCGACATCTAATCAAAAATTGTATTATTGGGAAATATATCATCTATTTGGAGATCCATCAGTCAAGATGCGGTTTGTCCCTCAAGACTGTCCATCTAACGTATCTATAGCAGAGCCATTTTCAAGTGGATCACATGACATAATAGCAAGTAATTCAATATCTGCCAACAACTTGATTTCAAATGGAACCTTAGTTCATTTTGGTGCTAATAATTTAATCACACTACTTCCGGGTTTTAGCGTTTCCAAGGGATGTTCATTTGTTGCCGATTTAAAGGGCTGTAATTTATCTTCCATAAATCAGATAAATGCAGTAAATTATCCAACCTCACTTTCTAACAACATCAAAACAGAAAGTAATTCTAATTCAGAAGAACTCGCAGTTAAAGTTTTCCCAAACCCATCTTGTGACGGTAATATTACTATAGAGATATCCAATGAAGTTCCAAAGGCAATAATAATTTACAATATATTAGGTAGAGAAATATACGTAAATCATGCACCTACAATATCAACATCCATTTTTATTCAAAATTCAGGTATATATATGCTCCAAATTCAGTTATCCAAAAAAACAATATCAAAAAAAGTAATCATCAATTAACATTATCAACTTTGCAAATCCAAAAATCACCAAACCATGAGAACCATAAAGTTCGTAATTTTAATTACCATGTTAAGCCTTCTGGCACTTTCCTGCCAAAAGGTTACCAACGACAACTTAGACAAAAGCACACTTTATGTGTATAACCCTGGAGATACGCTAGTATACTACAGCAATTCAGCGAACGACACCTTTCTGGTTACTGAAAATCGTGAATACACCATTAACTCTGACAAAACACATAACATTGAAACATTACAGGTAAGCACTACAGAGATCAACCCAAATAATAATTCCAGCAACTTTGGCTTTTCAATTTATCGGATGGGAATGAACTCTACCAACCTCTACTTTAGGAACATAGATTTTATAATTACTGGAGCTGCCTCTTTCAACAATACTTTGGAAACAGGGCACACAACCATCTCCAATGTTTTTATTCTCAACAGAGGCACAGATAATTCAACCAGCAGTAGCGACATAAGCATACTTTACTATACGCACAAGTATGGAATTGTGGGGTATGAACTTGTCACTGGGGAAAGAATGATTCTCGGTGAGCAATACTTAGTTAATCAATAATTCTGCATGATTTTCGACAATTTCAAACGCACAAAACATTTGGATGCAGAAAAAAAGTAGCTATATTTGCACCCGCAAAACACGGTGGTTGTAGCTCAGTTGGTTAGAGCGTCAGATTGTGGCTCTGAAGGCCGTGGGTTCGAATCCCATCTTCCACCCTAAAACTCCATCGAGAAATCGGTGGAGTTTTTTCTTGAAAAAAGGTCACAACAAATACTTGCAGTGACATCAAAAACAACAGGTTAACCTATTTCTTCACCGTGCTATCGGGCACAAACTCCAGCGAAATGGAGTTTACGCAGTCGCGGGTATTCTTTGGAGTAAAGCCCTCCCCAAAAAACACATGTCCTAGGTGGGCACCACAGCGAGCGCAGGTAATTTCGGTACGGTGACCGTCGGCATCGGGGGTGCGCTTAACTGCTCCGGGGATTTCATCGTCGAAGGAGGGCCATCCACAACCCGCGTCGAATTTATCGGACGACCTGAAAAGTGGAGCACCACAGCGCTTACAAACGTATATGCCTTTCCCATTAAACTTGTTGTATTTACCAGTAAATGGTGCTTCGGTGCCCTTGTTTACTATTACATACTCCTCGGCAGGAGTGAGCTTTTTAAACTTGGTAGTATCCATGGTAGTAACTTTTTTACTATTAACCGTCTGACCGCTGCATGAGTAAAAGCTCAGAGCCAACAGAACGAACACTATCTTTTTCATCACAACGGAATTAGTTTCAAAAAACACAACAAAACACCCATGTGGTTGGCCTCATTATTGCTGTTCACACATCCTTGAAACATGAGTATTTCACTGCAAAAAGAGCTATAGTTAAAAACAACCGTCTCCATGAAATGTTTTTCAGTGATGGCTTATGAAGACTACAATAGCATAGCTAGAATTCGTTTTAAAAACGAAAGTGAAAGCATAAAAAAGCAACCAAATACCACAAAATCTGCAAAAATCACGAAGCACATACCGGAACAATTGAGTAGCTATGCACCATCGGTAGATTAGTATGCTGAATTGGGTCAAACACCATTGGCAATAGTTCACTATCTACCAAACACTTAGCTGCAACTAAAAAAAGAGATTACAAAACAAGGTGGCGGCACTGCTTAAAATCGACAGAAATATTCATAATGACCAGCATGACCAATTGCAAACCAAACCGGATTGCCCTAACCTTGCCATAGGTTTACATATTGGTTTTTCTAAGATGTGGAGAGCCATTGCGGCGTGCTCTCCCATTAGAGGCGTAAACAAAGAGCCCCGATTTTCTCGGGGCTCTATCTATTGGGATTTAGGCCAAAGCCTATCGAGTCAATTCAGACAATTTTTTATCGGAAGTCCGCTTGTTCACAAAGATAACCAACCGCTGGCCGGTACGAATCATGTGTCCTCGAATGTTATTCCAGTAGCGTAGTTCAGAAACTCTCACGTTAAAGCGCATGGCGATATAGCCAAGATTATCCCCACTTTTTACCCTGTAAACAACTCTCTTTTTGCCAGCAATATTGGTGATGGCATCAAAGTCTCCCGGTATAGCTAAAACCTTCGGGTTAAAGAATATGCTATCCTTGTAGGAGTATATCTCGTTCTCCTTGTCTATGAATTGAGAAATCAGAACCTGGGGCAACTTCAAAACATAGGTTTTATTCTTTCCCGGAATAATGTTCCTACGATACTGAGGGTTGAGTTCCTGCAGGGCATCAAGGGGAACATTAAGCACATCGGAAATTTGTTGCAGGTGAAGCATTCGGTGAATGTGAATGGTATCCACTGCAAAAGGCATTTCAATATCCTTGGGTACTAAGTTATGCTCCTTATAATAGGTAAGAGCGTAGGTGGCGGCAATAAAGGCAGGAACATATCCACGAGTCTCCCTAGGCAACAAGTAGTATATATCCCAGTAATTATGCTTTCCGCCTGATCGGCGAATGGCCTTATTCACGTTGCCGGGTCCGCAATTATATGCTGCAATTACCAGCGTCCAGTCATGGTAGATATTGTAAAGATCGCTCAGGAAGCGGCAGGCAGCCTTGGTTGCAGCAACCGGATCCTTACGCTCATCCACGAAGGAGTTTATTTCCAACTTATAGAGCTTTCCCGTTCCATACATAAACTGCCACAGTCCTGTTGCGCCAACTCGCGAAACAGCATTTGGATTTAATGCCGATTCTATTACCGGAAGAACCTTAAGCTCCAAAGGAAGGTTGTAGGAATCAAGAATCTCCTCAAACAAAGGAAAATAGTAGTCGGTGAGGCCAAGTATCTCCTCCATTTTATCCTTTCGCTTCTGGGTATACACCTTAATATAGCTCTTCACTACCCCATTAAAGGAAAGTTCCAGTGGAGATGTTATGTTATGAAGCCTCTTCATGTAGACAGAGTCGGGTAGATCGAGCTGCAACGAGTCACCCTCCTCGGTGTAATCGGTCATCATGTTCGAGGTATCGTCTTGCTGTTGTTGGTAGTATGCAGTAAGCAGGCTATCCAGATTTGCATCGGTGCCTGGCAACGTTGCATCGTTATCATCATCTGTAGTAGCAGTCGAAGTTGCTGCTGATGCTGCAGACAAAGGCACAGGGAGTATTTTTTTTACTGGCGGGGTTTGCCCCGATACAGAAACTGTTAAACCAATACTTAATATGACAACTGCAGCATAAAACTTTACAAACTCCATCTAGCTCGGAATTTAAAAAATGAATACTAGTAAATCACAGAACCGTTGGAATGCCACACACTAAGCAAGAACAGCACCGCGGGCAAACGGACACAAAAACAAAGATTTCAGCTAGTAAAAGTAGTAAAAATTAGAAACTAACCCAGAGATTAAACCCTGCAACTGGAGTAACGCTGTAGTAATAGCCATTACCAACAGACGCAAAATTCGCAGTTGGCTCTATCCTCACGGCCAGATTATCGCTGATATCAAAGTTAAAAAAGTAGGCATCCACATTGGCGTCTATGATGTTAAGGGCGTAAACCCCAGCAAACATTATTACGGAAAGATCGCGGTTACGCCGATAGGCATCGCGGTAATTTTTAAGTTCCGTGGCACTTCTGGCACCAGAAAACTCATCGATAGTCGCCGGATTGTTGTCGGTAAGGTAGTTGTAGGCTTTTCTAAAGCGGGTATACTGACGGTTATTGAACTCAATGGAATAGGCCGACGCCGCCAACCCTCCATAAATGAGCGGAATCTTCCAATACTTATGATTATACACCTGTCCTAACCCTGGAACCAGTACCGACATGATGGTGGCTTTACCCGGGGAATGGCCGGGTGCCGGATGATGATACACAGCATCGAGAACCGAGGAGAGGTAAACTAGGCCCGCCCCCACATAAAAAAGATTACGTTGATCACGATACTTCAGATAATCCTGCTTTAACCCCTGAATGGCAACGTCGGACATGCCTGTGGTATTTATCTCGTTAAAGCTTCGTAACGCTTTTTGGTAACGCAGATTGTTCTGATAACCAAAGTAAGCAAGTGTCGCTGCGCCACCGTAGAAAATTGGAATTTTATAGTAGTCTCGATTGTAAGCTTGTCCATAGCCTGGCAGCACCATCGACCGAATCCACATACTGCCTACCCTGATAGTATCTCGTTTTGCTTTTTTAGCAAGGGAATCGGCAGCTTGAGCAGAGACTTGCGAACTAAAAATAAAGGCTGTAATCACCATCAGGGAAACAGCCTGTAGATATTTATGAAAACGGTGATTCAAAATTTCCGACAAATTATTAAAGATTGAGCAACTCCATTTTTTCGGCAATCTCTTCAACCTCCTTTTCACTGCGGAAAGATATAATAATCTTCCCTGTTCCTCTTGGACCTTGCTTAATATCGATACGCGTATTAAAGTATCTTTCCAAGTGTGATTTCAGCTTACCGTAACTTTCGGAAGTAGAAGGTTCGTCCGTATTCGATGCTGTAGCTACTGGAGGAGTGGGTTTACCCTCCTGAATCTCCTTCACCACACTCTCTACCTGCCTAACAGAAAGGTCCTCGGTAATAATTCGTTGGTAAACCTCCAGCTGCAGAGAAGAATCTTCAATGCCAATAATGGCACGAGCGTGGCCCATGGTTAACAGCTTATCGCGTATTCCTGCCTGTATTTCCACTGGAAGTTTTAGCAAGCGAAGGTAGTTGGTAACGGTAGCCCGTTTTTTTCCCACACGACCGCCCAAATCTTCCTGGGTGAGGTTACACTCTTCAATAAGACGCTGGTAGCTTATGGCTATCTCAATGGCATCGAGATCCTGTCGTTGAATATTCTCCACCAACGCCATTTCGAGCATACCCTGATCGTCGGCAGTTCGCACGTAGGCAGGAATGGTTGTAAGTCCGGCAATTTTCGATGCTCGAAATCTACGCTCTCCAGTAATTAGCTGATAGCGATCGTTAACTTTTCGAACCGTAATTGGCTGGATAATACCCAACTTCTTGATGGAATCGGCCAGCTCGTTTAGAGACTCCTCATCGAAATGTGAACGAGGCTGAAATGGGTTAACGTCAATCTTTGAAAGATCGATTTCGTTTACCAATTCAGAGGTTATCCTAGCTTCATGCTGTACTGTCGCACTATCGTTAGCATCGTCAATCAACGCCCCAAGTCCTCTTCCCAACACCATCTTTTTCGCCATAGCAAATCTCCAGTTCTACCAAAAAAAATTATTGTGCCTTTTGCTCGTTTGTAAGCTTTGTTCCATCATTCTTTTGCAACACCTCACGTGCCAAATTCAAGTAGTTGAGCGACCCAGTTGACGCTGCATCATACAGTATAACTGGCTTGCCGTAGCTAGGTGCTTCACTAAGCTTAATATTACGCTGAATTATGGTTTCGAAAACCATAGTTTGGAAGTGCTTCTTAACCTCCTCTACCACCTGGTTGGAGAGCCTCAAGCGCGCATCGTACATGGTGAGCAAAAATCCTTCAATTTGAAGTTCAGGATTTAAACGAGCCTGAATTATCTTCACCGTATTCAACAGCTTACCAAGTCCTTCAAGCGCAAAATATTCACACTGCACAGGAATAATTACTGAATCGGCTGCAGTGAGTGCATTAACTGTAATTAGCCCAAGTGAAGGGGAACAGTCGATAAGCACGTAATCATAGTCATCCTTCAGCTTTTCAATTACATTTTTCAGCATCTTCTCCCGATTGGGCAGGTTGAGCATTTCAATCTCCGCTCCAACAAGGTCGATATGTGAAGGTATGAGGTCAAGATTCTTGATCTCCTCATTCTTAAGAATAACATCCCTAGGGTTAATATCCTCAACTAAGCACTCGTATATGCTAGTCTTCACATTACGAATGTCAAAACCGGTACCGGAGGTTGCGTTTGCCTGAGGATCGGCATCAATTAGGAGCACCTTCTTGTCCAAAACGGCCAAGCTGGCGGCAAGGTTAATAGCCGAAGTTGTTTTTCCGACGCCACCTTTTTGGTTAGCAAGTGCAATTACTTTTGCCATTAGAGTGCATTTTTTTCGTTTTGCAATATTAGGAATAAAAGTCTAATTAACCTAACCTCGAAAAACGAGTAAAGGTTTGACTTGGTTGACATCCAGCCTATTACACAAATAACATTTATACTGTAAAGAAATAAAAATTTCCTTTCCATACTCAGCTTTTCCAGAAAATATTTTGGGCAGGCTCAAAGAGGCCAACTCCATAAGGATAGCGGCGCTAAAACCCACCCACCGTTTTGCACAAATGAACTGCTAACAAATGGTGTAAAGCAATCTCACGCTCCTCGTTTCGATAGCCAATAATTATTTAAACATTTAAATATCATTACATTAAATCTTCAATTGGGTAAAAAAACTCCTTGCGATATTGACAGAAAACTAAAATTTGTAACTACAACGCCACTTAATACATTTTAATACTATTTTTGAAGGTTGACTAACATGCATTAAAATTGGAGAATAATCGCTGGAAGGTTATCATTAATCCTAAAGCTGGGAGTGGACGTGGCCATAGAGATTGGCCCGTAATAAAGGCACTTCTAGAAGACAAAGGATTTCAGTTCGACTTTGAGTTTACAAAGAAGCGTTACCACGCAGTGGAGTTAACGGTAACGGCCATAAACAACGGCTACACCAAAATTATTGCAGTTGGAGGCGATGGCACCGTCAACGAAATTGTAAACGGCATTTTCATCCAAAAAACCACCTCCACCACCGATGTGCTATTAGGTACCATTGCCGTGGGAACGGGCAACGACTGGGCAAGAACCTACAAGGTGCCGTGGAATTATACCGACGCCATAGAGGCGCTAATTGCCCAGCGAGACTTCCTTCAAGATGTGGGGCTTGCCTCCTTTTTCGAAACCAGAGTGCACCACACCCGTTACTTCGCCAATGCTGTAGGTATTGGTTTCGACGGTGCTGTTGGATTTCGGTTCAACCGGTTAAAAGAACTTGGACGTAAGGGAAAGTGGCTATACGTAATGGCGCTGGTACATGCCCTTATTAAGTATCGCTCCACCAGCGTTTCGGCAAAGGTTGATGAAAAAGCGTTTAAAAGCGAGATATTTAGTGCCACGCTTGGTATTGGAAAGTTTAACGGAGGAGGAATGCTTCAGGTTCCCGACGCTATCTCCGACGATGGGCTCTTCGACATGACCGTTATCCGCAAGCTCAGCAAGTGGAACGTGCTACGCAATCTCCCAATACTTTACAACGGAAAGATATACGAGCACCCGAAAATCAGTGTGGTTAGGGCAAAGAGCATATCTATTCACTCCCTACCTCCAATGCCCATGGAGCTCGACGGGGAAGCGGTTGGTCACTCCCCATTTGAGTTTAGGATTGTGCCCAAGTCCATTCGCGTAGTGGTAGGCGCAACTTTTCGGGAGCAAACAGAGGTGCTACCTAAGCATTGAGACACTCCTGCAGGAGCAACTCCTTATCAATAGGAACTACCCCAACCTTCTCGCACACCAAGCCACCAGCCATGTTGGCAATGGAGGCAATATCTTCTGGGGAAAGCCCTGCAGCTAAGCATAGGCTTGCGGTGCTAATAACGGTATCGCCAGCACCGGATACATCCGCTATCTCCCGCATTTGAGCAGGAATAGCACTGTAGCCGTCACCATCGCTTATAAAAACGCCCAGTTCGGAGAGTGTTATAAACACCAACTTAACGTTCATCCCGGAGTGTATCGTCTTTGCTGCTTCAAATATCCCTTTAAAGTCATTTTTTTTGACGTCCAGCTTAAGGCCCTCGACTAGCTCCTTATAGTTTGGCTTAAAAAGGGTAACTCCATTGTAGGCAACAAAGTTTCGTTTTTTCGGGTCAACAAGCGTTGGTATCCCATTGTCATTGGCCCTCTCCACAACACGACGTATTAGCTCTGGAGTGATGGCCCCCTTGTCATAATCTTCAAACACGATGGCGTCCACCGAATGGTGGGCAATTATGGAAAGAATATGGTCTGTAAACGACAGCTCTATTCCAGGAGAAAGGTTGGCCGTGCTCTCCTCGTCTACCCTAAGCAGGTGCTGATTATCGCTGATAATTCTGGTTTTCACAGTTGTAGGACGGCCCGGATCGGCAAAAACCCCCTCATCGGTGAGACCATTTTGCCGCAGGAGTTCCCTTAGGAGATCACCCTTAATGTCGTGACCAACCACTGAACATAGAATGGGCATTGCCCCCAAGGCCTGAATATTAAGAGCCACGTTGGCAGCCCCACCAAGCCGATTCTCCTGATCGGTACACGCCACAATTGGCACAGGTGCTTCAGGCGAAATACGCTCCACTTTACCCCACAGGTAGGAATCAACCATTGCATCGCCAATCACCAATATTTTAAACTGATTGAATCTTTCAAACAGTTCGGGAAGCTTACTCTTATCCATTCTATGTTATATATGCAACCGCACAAAGTTAATGGAATTAGGAAAAGTGGCAACAGCCACATGCTACACAACACCACAAATGCAAAGTGCGCAAGCTTGAGGCCGGCGCACTTTTAAGGTTTAGGGACTTTTAGATAAATATGCTAGTTGGTAGGACCACTATCAACTTGGGATTCAATAACGCTCTGAATCGAAGTTGAAACATTGGAGAAGAAATTGAAACCAGTCTTCGACTCAATGTAGTCAACGGTGGTGCGATACTGACCCCAGTTGTTAACAATACTCTGGGTATTTGGCATCCATACGGCTATAACCCTTGTAGAAGTGGTTACCCGGCTAACATCATTCGTGCCGTTTGGAAGGATCAGAATAACCTTCCAAGTATAGGATGGAACCGTTACCTTACCGCTGGCAATGGTTGTAGTTGTTCCACCATTGCTACCAGTTCCGCCAGAACCATAAGGTCCATCAATAATGTAAAGTTCATCTCCATCATTTGCCAATGTGCGGCAATAGTTCTCAAGAGCTGCCCAGGGTTGCTGATTGTTAACTGGTGCCTGAGGCATAATATTGGTCATCTTCATGGTATTCGTTATCGCGGTAGTGCTATAGCTTCTGTCGGCTGCAGCGCAAAGGTGTCCGCGATCGAAACCAGTATTGGTATAGTTAGAAGAAGTAACCTGATACCATCCACTTGGCAAAGTAGCATCGGTGGTAAAGGAGCTTGGACGAGAAGCACTTCCCAACCAAGCAGAGCTTAGGTGCCAGCTAACCCAGTTAGCAGTTCCCTTGTCGCGATTGTATGACAGAGCATACTCATTCTTCACCATGAGGTAGTTGGTGTAGTTTGACGTAGAGGTTGTAGCATTGCTAGGATTACCCATGCCCATATTATCGTCGCGAGTGGCTGGTCCGGTTGTTCCACCTGTATCACCAGAAGAGTATGGAGAAACCGAAATATTGTCGATGTTAATTCTGTTGGAACCGCCAGAAATCTTACGAATTTCGATGCGCACATTTCCTGACACGTTAATGGTGAAGCTAACGTTTGCCAAGGAGGTTGAAGAAGAGGTAATGGTGCTTCCAGCCTTTGTCCAAGTGCTTCCGCTATTGGTAGAATAGTAAAGTTCCCACGTGCTGGAACCATCACTACCATAAACGGCATGGTAAACAGATACAGTTGAAATGCCGGTGGTGAAGTTAAACTGTGTGGTTAGCTTACCAGTATTGCGAATACGCACGGACTTAGTATCATACTTGCGATCGCTAGAGGAGGTACCCACCAATGCATCATCGAGATACCAGCTTCCGGTACCAAAGGTAACTGCACCTGCAGAATAAGCTGTTTTGGTTCCAGATTCAAATGTTTCAACCGTTGCAGAAGTCGTAGCCTTCATAAAGGTTGAACTTTCAGGATTGGGCTGCTGATTAATAGCATCATCCTTGGAGCAGCTTGCAAATACTGCTACCATTGCAGTTAAGAGTAATAGTTTTTTCATAGGGTTTTGAGTTAGGATTGCCCAAATCTATGGCGTCAATAAAGCAATGGCAATTACAAAAACAAGCATCTGGTAAACTCCACTCTACTTAAATAATTGTTAAGCAATTGTTCTTGAAAAACGCTGCGAACAGTATATTACCAGCTCCATCATCGGAAGAATTCCATGAAAGCACAAACGTCCAGACGAGTTTACTACACCAGCCATACTTCCAAAGGAAAAGCGCCAGACAGCTTTTGCCACACATATAATAACAGAAAAAGCACAATAGTAAACTCGACTGTAAGATATAGCCCTGAATAATTAATGGCGGATTAGCTCCCTAGTAAGGAATTGTTAAATTAGAATATAGCTGCTAGGGATTATGCCTTCCCCCCTTTTAATCATTGCTCACATAAAAAAAGGAGATGTCGAATTGACATCCCCCTAAAACTATCTAATCACGAAAAAATTAATGCGAAGGGCCCGTATCGGTTTTTGCCTCAATTACGGCCTGAATTGCCTTAGGAACATTGGAAAAGAAATCGTAACCAGTTTGAGACTCAATATAGTCAACTGATGTGCGGTACTGACTCCAATCAGTGGTTAAACCAGTATGCGTATTGGGCACCCAAACAGCAATTACCCGTGTATTTACATTCACTCGGGCCACGTCGTTATCGCCATTGGGCAGAACAAGAATCACCTTCCATGTGTAGGACGGAACGGTTACCTTACCACTGGCTATTGTGGTAGTTACACCGCCATTACTTCCCGAACCACCGGAGCCATAAGGACCGGCAATGATATACATTTCGTCACCAGCATCGGCAAGCGTTCTACAATACTCCTCCAACAACCGCCAAGGTTGCTGATTATTGTAGGGTGCCTGCGGCATAACGTTGGTCATTATAAAGGTATTCTTTATCTCAGCGTCGGTGAAATCGCGATCAGAAGCGGGGCACAGATGTCCCCTATCGAAGCCGGTATTGGTGTAGTCGGAAGTGGAAACACGGTACCATCCCGAAGGTAAGGTTACATCGGTATTAAAGTAAGAAGGACGTGGTGCATCTCCAACCCAAGCGCTGCTCAAATGCCAGCTTACCCAGTTTGGTGTGCCCTTATCTCTATTATAGGAGAGCGAATACTCCGCCCTCTCCATAAAGTAGTTCGAAAAGCTGTCGATGGATGCTGTGGCATTGCTCGGATTACCCATGGTCATGTTGTTATCGCGGGTAGCCACCGAAGAACCATTGTCAACAGAGTATGCAGTGTAGGATAAATCGTCAATATTAATTTGGTTTTCACCCCCGGATATCTTTCTAATCTGCAGCCGAACATCTCCTTCCATATTAACCGAAAACTCCGCCTTCCGCATATTGTAGGTATTGCTCTCGACAGCATTTCCGGCCGAGTACCAGCTGTTACCACCATCGATGGAGTAAAAGAGCTGCCACGTGCTTGGACCATCATTTCCATATACACCATGGTAAAGCGTAACCTTACCAACGCCGTTGGCAAAATCAAAGTTAGAGGTTACCTTTCCTTCGTTCCTTATACGGATGGAGCTATGGTCAAACTTCCTGTCCTGAGTGGTAGAACCCACAACGGCATCATCGAGGGTCCAGCTCCCTGATGGAAATGTAACATTACCACTTTCGTAGCCATCTTTTACCGCTCCCTCAAAGGTCTCGAAAGCGCCAAGGCTAGGAATTTCAGCCGAATAATCGCTGTAAGTAATATCGTCAATATCAATTCGGTTATCGCCCCCCGACAACTTGCGAATCTGAAGTTTAACTGAGCCGGAACTATTTACTAGAAAAATGGTGCTATCGAGTTTCTGGCTTGTTGAAATAACTTTATCGCCAACCTCAATCCAGGTGGTGTCCAACAAGGTGGAATAGAATAACCCCCACTCACTTGGAGCATCGGAACCATACACCGCATGGTAGATTTTCACACGGCCAACGCCATTTGTGAAAAAGAAATCGGAGGTAAGGCGCCCATCTCCGGTAATCCGAATTGCCTTATGGTCAAATTTATGATCCAAAGAAGAGGTTCCAACGAGAGCGTTATCCAAAACCCAAACCCCTGTTTCAAACTGCGCCGTTCCCAAGGCATAGGCATCTTTTACTCCGTCCTCAAAATTCTCAGAAGCTCCTAGCGAAGCCACCACGGTGGTATCATTCGAAGTAGATGAGGTTTTCTCTTTAGAACAGCCAAAGGTCAGAAGAATAGCAGCAATAAGTATAAAAAATCGGCTCATAGGTATAAGATTTCATGATAGTGGTTAAAACTACTTATTACACAAGGGGCAACCAATAACAATAGTTGCCACAAAGTAAACAGGAACTTCATCAAAAAAAGAGCGTAGCAAAACCATACCGAACGGGGCATTCCCAAGCTCGGATTGCGCAGAACGGCAAATTGCCAAAAGCAACTTATCACTACTACCCACAGGAAAGAGTAAGGTTGAAATACCATTCGCAACGGTGGATGGCAAAATTTGCACAAGGGGATGTTCATTTGGCGCAAAAATGAGCTACATTTCATGCCTCTTAACTCAATCACGCGGTTTTTGCCAATGACAATACAAACCGCCAGGTAAACAAAATAGCCCAATGGATCTTTTAAGCGAGCTGGTCTTTATAGTAATGCAGCGCCCCCCACGAGACCTCAACGCGCTACTCTCGCCCACCTCAAAAATGCGTCACTTTTTCGACCTATTACTACATGGTGAAGCAATCACCGAAAACGAAGCTGCAGAAAAAATTTACGGATCAACATCGAAAGATAAGCGCTACCTCATGCTCAAGCGCAACCTTATTAACAAGCTTACCGACATAGTTCTCAGCGCAGAGTATTTTGACAAAAGCAACTTTCACAGCATTCGGTTCGAATGTGAAAAAGAGCTCACCGTTGCAGCCAAACTGCTTACCCAGAATGTATTTCATAATGCCGAAAGAATACTCCAGCGAATTTCAAACTTAGCGTTACAGTACCAGCTGGTTGAGGTAGAGCTTTCCTGCCTAAGGCTATACCGCCGGATAGCCTCCATGAAAGGGGATAATGCCGAAATCATTAGAATTGGAGAGCAACTTGAACCCCTTCGAAAGCTATCGGAGGAGATTGACAAATCGCAGGAGTGGGTTGAATTGCTGCAGAGCCGAACGCGATACTTTATTGGGAAAAGCAGCGCCATTGAAAAGGAGGCCAAATCGTACGCCGACACCATTGACAGCTGGATGGTTTCAACATCCAACGTTTTTCTGCACCTCAACCTCACCCACATCCGGATAATTCAACTTCTACAGACCAACGAAGTTGAAGCATTGAGGCAGCATGTAAAACTATTTGGCTCTTTGCTCCACTCCCACAGCTATCTAGCAACCCCATCGCTGGTTCTCGACCTGCACTTCTTCAACGCAAGGCTGTTCCGGATGGAAGGCAACTGGGGGGAGATGCGAAAATCGGTGGAGGAGTGCATGGAGCTGTCGGACTATAAAGCCTTTAACCGGTTTACCATCCAAGCGCTTAATTTCGATCTGCTTATGAAAGAGAACAATCTTACCAATGCAGGTAGAGTGCTGCTTGAAGTGAAAGAACAACCTCAATTCAACCTTATTTACCAACCCGACAAGTCAGGGTGGGCAATTCGAAAGGCCTTTTTGTTTTACGCTCTCCTATCGCAGGATGACTGCAATGGCATAGCCCGCTTTACACCTGAATACTCGCACAGAATAGACATCAACAGCATTGGCAACAGCTGCCGTTCCATTTCGAAGGATAAGCAAGGTTACAACGCAATGTTGATGCTAATTAGAGTAATCCTAATGATGGAGAACCATCTGGATGAACTTCACAATGAGGCTGAAAACATGAGGGTATACTACTACCGTCACCTAAGAAATGAAAACTGCGACCGAACAAAAATCTTCACCCGCGCCCTCTATAAGCTGCTACAGAAAAACTTTAACTCCCGAGAGGTGTTGGAAAATGTTGACTCATTTAAAAATGAGCTGGCAGAACTTGCCAACCATAACATAGTAGATACACCGGAGCTGATTCCTTACGAACAGTTAGGTGCAATGGTGGTTTCAAGAATTACAAAGCAGTTCAGATCCTAAATATTGACCAACGACTTTAGTAAGGGTCAACGTCGGGAGAAAAGAAAACGGAGCGGAATTCGTCACGCCCCTTCACCTGCAAGATGCACTCCGCAATTAAATCCTTGGCTTTAGCAGCGCTACGCTCACGCTCAATCTTCAGTAAAATATTTCTAATAAAGAAGGTCTGAATCCTAGCCACCACTGGTTCTTCGGGACCAAGCACTCTTTTTCCAAAAACTTGTCGCAGTAGCTCAGCAAGCGCGTTGGCTGCAGCTTCGGTAACGGCTTTATCGCGATGCTTGACGCTAATCCTGATAAGCCTAAAAAACGGAGGATAGAGGTATTGCCTCCTCTGCTCCACTTCACTATTAAAGAAGCCCTTAAAATTGTTGTTTACAATTAAGCTGAGCACTGGATGCTCAGGCTGAGAAGTTTGAATGACCACCAACCCCTGCTTCTCCTTTCTACCAGCCCTTCCACTCACCTGTGCCATGAGCTGAAAGCTACGCTCGTGGGCACGAAAATCGGGAAAGTTGAGCATACTGTCGGCGTCAAGAACCCCCACAACGCTAACCTTGTCGAAGTCGAGCCCCTTGGTCACCATTTGCGTGCCAACCATCACATCCACCTTATGCTCCTCGAAATCGGAGATAATTTGCTCATATGAGGTTCGAGAGCGGGTAGTGTCCAGGTCCATGCGTGAAATGCGCAGCTCCGGAAAAAGCAGCTGCAGCTCCTCCTCAATTTTTTCGGTACCAAATCCACGGGTCTTGATATCGGTGCTATGGCATGCGGGACACCGATCTGGCACCTTAGTGGTGAATCCGCAGTAATGGCACACCAGCTGGTTGCCGGCTTTATGGTAGGTAAGGCTCACATCGCAGTTCTGACACTTGGGAATATGAGCACACTCCATACACTCCACGTAAGGGGAAAAGCCTCTACGATTCTGAAACAAAATCACCTGTTCCTTCTTGGCTATAGCCTGCTCAATAGCTCCCAATAGTTGCGGCGAGAACATGGCAGACATTTGCTTCATTTTTCTTGCTCTAAGCGTGTTGGCCAGCTCGGCCCGGGGTAGCTCAACGTCACGATGACGAGTGAGCAGCTCTACCAGCCCATACTTACCCGACATTGCATTGTAGTAGGTTTCCACCGAAGGAGTGGCCGTTCCCAGCAGCACCTTGGCTCCAAAGTTTGCTGCCAGCACCATAGCCGTATCGCGTGCGTGGTAGCGAGGAGCAGGATCATACTGCTTGTAGGTATTCTCATGTTCCTCGTCAATGATAACCAGCCCCAAGTTGGTAAAGGGAAGAAATACAGAGGAGCGAACACCCAAAATGAGATTGTAGCGATTACCCCCAACGCCATCCTCACCATGGAGCATTCGGTTGTAGACCTCCGTACGTTGAGCATCGCTAAACTTGGAGTGGTATACGCCCACCTTTTCCCCAAACACTCGAGTAAGTCGGGTAATTATCTGCGTGGTTAAGGCAATCTCTGGCAAAAGGTAAAGCACCTGCTTCGCCTCGGCCAGCATTTTCATGATAAGGTGAATGTAAACCTCTGTCTTACCGCTTCCTGTAACGCCATGCAGCAGCACCACCTCCTTCTGTTCCATTTGGGAGATAACACCCTGGTAGGCCTGCAGCTGAATATCGGAAAGTGACGTTGCACCTGTTGAGGCTTCGGCATCATCGAGCCGGCTAATTTCCCGCTGCTCAATTAAAAAAATATGCTTATCTCTACATGCCTTTAGAACACCATAGGAGACCTGCGTTTTTTCCAGCAGTGCTTTTTGCGTTACACGCGGAGGCTCATCCCACTTAAGGGGCTGCGCCATGGAAACATAGGCCAGTAAAAGTTTTTGCTGAGCAGGAGCTGCGCTAAGCGTTTCAAAAAGGTTGTTGACGGCCTCCTCGCTGCATACGCTGGGGTGCAGAACTACAACGCTTTCGGTACGTGGCTTTATACTCTCACGAATCAACTCCTCCACCCGAAGGTAATGACCGCTTATAAGCCGGTTGAGCAATGGCAAAGGATTCTTCAGCCCCAGCTCTTTGGCAAGGTCTTGCACCGTAACATTTTTCTTCTGAGCAACAAGCCTCAAGGCCCGTTGATCCTCGTCGGGCAGCTCATCGGCCTCTTCCTCGTGCTCAAGATGGATTCGAGTTTCGCTCTCCAGCTTCATACCTGCTGGAAGAGCGGCTTTCATCACATCGCCGGGGTAGGCCATATAGTATGCACCAATCCATTCCCAAAGCGCAAGCTGCTGTGGTGTAAGAACCGGTGCGCTGTCCAATACATCCACTATCTCCTTAACCTCGTATCCGGTGGGGGGAACATTGTGGACATTGACAACTACTGCAGAGTAAAGCTTTTTCCGACCAAACTGCACAACAACCCTAACCCCTTTTACAATTTCCTGTTCGAGTTCGGCAGGAACAGCATAGGTAAAAGCTTTGGGCACCGGGACGGGCAGAACCACATCGGCAAAAAGCTTACGCATACAGTAGATATCTATTTTTAGATGGAGAGCATTTCGGCGAGCTTCAGCATACTAACGTTCACATCCTTCTTGTGCTTAATGGTTTGGTTGAAAGGAACCTGCACAATTTGGTTATTAGCAATACCAACCATCACACTCTTTTGGTCGTCCATTAGAGCTTCAACGGCACCAGCACCCAAGCGGGAAGCAGTAACCCTATCGAAAGCAGAAGGGGAACCACCACGCTGTATGTGGCCCAACACGGTAACCCGAACATCGTACTCGGTGAAGTCCTGCTTTACCTTTTTGGCAATCTCAAAGGCACCTCCCTGGTCGGCACCTTCTGCAACAATGATGATATTGTTCAAACGCTTACGCTTGCTATTATTTTCCAGAAACGACTTAAGCTCCGAATATGGAGTTCTAACCTCGGGAATGAGAATGGCCTCAGCACCTACCGCTATACCGCTTCGTAGCGCAATAAAACCAGCGTCACGCCCCATCACCTCAACAAAAAAGAGACGGTTGTGCGAAGCGGCTGTATCACGAATCTTATCCACTGCCTCAACTACAGTATTCAGCGCTGTATCGTAGCCAATGGTATAATCGGTACCGTAAAGGTCGTTATCAATGGTACCGGGAATTCCTACAACTGGAAAATCGGGATGCTCCTCGCTAAGCAAGCGAGCGCCCGTAAAGGTTCCATCACCGCCAATTACCACCAACGCCTCAATTCCTTGCTTCTTCGCATTTTCATACGCTTTCTGACGTCCTTCCACTGTTTTAAACTCCATGCAGCGGGCCGTTTTCAGAATAGTCCCACCCTTCTGGATAATGTCACTCACGTCGGTCACCTTCAAATCGCGGAAATCACCGGAGATCAAACCGGCATATCCCTCCTTTACACCAACCACCTTCATCCCGTTGTAGATAGCGGACCGGGTCACCGCACGAATGGCAGCATTCATTCCAGGGGCATCTCCACCCGAAGTCAACACACCAATTTTCTTAAACTTTGCCATATTTACTATTTTTAGCATCCATTTTAAGTGCCGAAAGGTATCTCGGCGATATTCTCCACAAACCGCTTTGCTTGTTAGGCAAAGCTAATAGTCAACTTTAAATATTTTCGAAATCTAAAGCTAAGATTTCTCAGTAGACTTTCTACTTAGTCAATTCTCGGATAGCTTCGGCCACCTGCTCCATAAGCCATAAAGGAGTACTGGTGGCCCCACAAACGCCTACCGAAGATGCATTGGTGAAAAAATCCGAATGTATCTCGCTAGGTGATTCCACAAAGAATGTTCTAGCGTTTACTGCCCTACAAACCTCATAAAGAACCTTCCCGTTGGAGCTGTTCCGTCCAGCCACAAAAATCACTGTATCGTGGGCCTGAGCAAAAGCCTTCAGCTGTGGTCTCCTGTTCGATACGCTACCACACACGGAGTTTACAACTTTTAGCAACGAATCATTGCCTTGAACTTCAATCAGTCGGGCGCGAATGGCCTCCACTAAAATCTGGTATTCCTCGGCATCCATGGTCGTTTGAGAAAACAGAACCATTGGATGTAAAAAGTCAAGCTGAGCAACATCACCCACACCTCCAATAACGACTGCCTCGTTGCCCGCATTCCCTGCTAAACCCAGAACTTCCGGATGCTCTTTTTTGCCGTAGATAACTACCGTGCCACCCACCGCTTTCATTTCTGCATAAGCATTGGCCACACGCTGCTGTAGCTTAAGCACTATTGGACAGGTTGCATCCACCAGCTCAACACCAGCAATCCTTGCCTGATCGTAGGTTGAAGGTGGTTCTCCATGCGCTCTCAGGAGTAACTTCTTCCCAGCAAGTTTACCAATATCGTTGCGATCAACGGTTATAAGCCCCTTCCCCAGCAGGCGATGAACCTCCTCCCCGTTATGCACAATTTCGCCAAGACAAAACAGTTTATCATCCAAAGAGAGAAGAGATTCGGCCTTTTCAATGGCCTTCACCACGCCAAAGCAAAATCCAGAACCGCTGTCGATATCTACCACCATACCAATGGCTATAACTTTTCAATTACAAGTCGAACCCACTCCATCTGTTCTGCAGGGGTCATGTAGCTATTGTCGAGCACCAACGCATCGTTGGCCTTGCGCAAAGGACTCACCTCCCGATTTTCATCCATATGGTCTCGATTTCTCACGTTAGCCTCAATCGCCTCAAGCGAAACAGATTCGCCCTTTTCCTGCAGCTCCTTGTAACGGCGCATGGCGCGAACCTTTGGGTCAGCTGTCATAAATATTTTCAACTCTGCATCGGGAAATACAACAGTTCCAATATCTCTGCCATCCATCACAATGCCCTTACTCTTACCCATCTCCTGCTGTAGTGCAACCATTTTTGTGCGCACTTCAGCAATGGCACTAACGGGTGAAACAAGGTTCGACACCTCAATGCTTCTTATGGCATCTTCAACCACCTCGCCATTAAGCATTGTTTCGAAACGACCAGCAGCAGCATTAAACACAAATCCTATTTGAAGAGCAGGCAACATCTCTAGCACCTTTGACTTGCTCAGTTTATTACCGTCGACCACAGCGCCACGACGAATGGCAGCAAGGGTAACAGCTCGATACATCGCTCCACTGTCGATGTAAATATATCCAAACTCCTGGGCTATTGCCTTTGCAAATGTGCTTTTGCCACAGGAAGAGTAACCGTCAATGGCAATGGTAATTTTCTTTGAAAGCATTAGAAATCTTTTTAACCGGGCAAAGGTAACTAAAATAGTAGGTGAAGCGAGGGGAACGCAGGGAAAAAGAGGTGCAAAATTGATTGCAATCGTTTGTTTACCAACACCAACTAAATAGCATACAAGCAATTAACCACCGCTTACTAGTTGGGGCTAATTTTTCGACGTCAAATCAACCGAAACGGAGAACACATTGGAGGAGCCGCTAATATGGTAGGTAGACCGTGCATAGTTAAACATCAGGCGACGAACCTTGAGGCCAAAACCCCAGCTGAATCCTACCATAGCCGGTTTATCCACAATTTTAAGTTCATTACGACGGCGGAAAGAGTATCCTCCCCTGAGATAAAAACCACGTAGCGGGTTAAATTCTATTCCAGCAACAGTATGCGATAGTATTTCATTGCCAAAATGCGAAAGTGCCGACTCGGAATTGGAGGAGGATTGATTGGTAGCAAAAGGATCGGTATTGGTTGTTGGACGCTTGTAGTATACATTGAAATTCTGCAACTGCTCAAAGGTTGCCACTATTCGAAAAGGAGCATGCCTCATCTTCAACGAAAGACCTGCCAGAATTTCGAAGGGCAACGGCTCATAGGAACCCGCATAAGTTTTCAGCTGGGTTCCAAAGTTGCGAAACATGCCCGTAGCAGCAAATAGGCTATCGGCAGAATGGTAGGTAATGCCCATATCGAAGGCGAATCCATAGGACACGTAGGTCTCCAGCGCGGAATAAACGGGTTTAAACGAGGCGCCCATCTGCAGACGGGAGGAGAGTGGTCGAGCCAGCGAAATGTTTCCGTAGTATTCCGACGCTCGAAATGTCCCGGTAATATTGCCCAGCTCATCTGCCGCATCAAAGCTGCCGTAGTTTATTCCTGAAAGGCCAAAAGCCATGGTGCCAAACTTGCCAAAATCATATACAAGGCCAATGCTACCATACTTAATATCGGCATAGTAGCTAATAAAGGCCAAGGTAGCCTGCCGATTCATTGTAGGAGTAATGAGCGATGGACTTTGTATCACCAGTCCAGCATCGTTATCCCAAAGTCCAATGGCTTCACCGCCCAATGCCGAAGCACGAGCAGAAACTGGAAGTCGCAAAAATGAGTATGTGCTCTCCCCTGCCGACTGGGCGCTAAGTCCAGTGCAGTAAAGACCAAGTATCACAATTGCCAGTGTAAGTTTTTGCTTCATGCTGTTGTAAAGGCTTGTAAAGATAAAAATTAATGCAATGCCACCTAGCCCTGCGATTATGTTGTTGTAAACGTTGCAAGAGGATCTTTATTTCACCCAGATGAGCTACAAAAAAGGACAACTACAATATTCAAGAAACTCATACTCACATACTGTACATCCATCAATTCTTATATGCTCTTAAACATTTGTCGTAACCAGAGGGGGAGATTCTAGCCAATTATTTTGTTTCTTTGCACTTCGAAAAAGGAGAAGTGTGATGGTTGGTAAAGAGAAGATTTTAATTGTTGTAAACCCCGTTTCGGGAACAGGGAAAAGAGAAAAGGCGCTAAAGCTAATAAAGGAGAGGTTATCTTCACAGTTCGAAATTAAGGTGGTTGTTACTAAATTTGCAGGAGAGGCCACCGAAATTGTGCTGAGATACCACAAGATGGGCTTCCATAAAATTGTTGCAGTAGGTGGCGATGGAACGGTGAACGAGGTTGCCAAGGGAGTTGCGGGGACGGATATGGCTATGGGCATCATTCCAACCGGCTCGGGAAACGGGCTCGCCAGACACCTACACATCCCCTTGAATATAGCCAAGGCCATTGAGGTTATCAACAGGGGAAAGATAGCCAGCATCGACCATGGCACCATTAATGGAAAGCTGTTTTTCTGCACCTCTGGCGTAGGGTTCGACGCACTCATCGGCAACAAGTTTGCCGAGGCGGGAACACGAGGACTCTCCACCTACATAAAGACCACCATTAGAGAATACTTTGCCTTTAAGCCACAGAGATACAGCATAGATATTGACGGAAAGCATTACGACAGGGATGCATTCATGGTAACCTTTGCCAATGCATCGCAGTATGGCAATAATGCCTACATTGCCCCTCGTGCCGACATTACCGACGGACTGCTCGACGTAGTTGTGGTTAAGCGTTTTCCTTTAATTAAGTCTCCGTATTTCGCCTACCAAATGTTTACCAAAAAGTTAGATAAGTCGCGCTTTGTAGAAACATTCCAAGCCAAGGAGTTGACCCTTACACGCACACAGGCAGGCTACGTTCACTTCGATGGTGAGCCAGGAAAGATGGGTGCACAGGTAAAGGTGGCTGTGGTTCCGTCTGCACTTAATGTCATAATCCCCTAGAGCAAATCGGGGTGCTGCTTCATGCGCTCTACGATTCGGTAAACCGCCGGACAAACATAGGTATTCTTCAAAGTCAGATTAAAAAGTTGCTCAAACTTGCGTCGATCGGTGTGAGGATATTCCCTACATGCCTTTGGCCTATCCTCATAAATGGAACAGTAGTTATCGGGGAGTAAAAATGGGCAAGGTTGCTTGCTGAACACATAATCACCATCGCTATCAAGGTGAAGATGCCGACTGATGAGCTCCGATGGGCTGATGCGTAATGAGCGAGCCATACGGTCTATATCCCGATCGGTTACGATGGGGCTAATACTCTTGCAACAGTTAGCACAGCTCAAGCAGTCCACCTCCTCAAACACCTGTTGGTGCAGCTCGTGCACCGCTGAATCGAGTTTGGCAGGTGGACGCCGCCGAAGCTTTTGAAAAAATTGCTTTGTTTTTGGAGCCTCTCCTGCTGCCCGTTCTCTAAGGCTTTCGAGCTCTTGCAAGGTTATATCCATTCCTTATTACTCCTCTTACCGATTTTACGTGTTCACGGCTCAGCTGCGACAAAAGCAACCCCCCAATCACCACCGACATGCCTATAAACTGCAGCAAGGTTAGCCGTTCATGCAATACCACAATGGCTAATATGGTGGTGATAACCGGTATGGCGTTGTTGAAGACTGTAGCCTTGTTGATTCCTAAATTACGTATGCTGTAGCTGAAAAGCAGAAAGGCCAACGTTGAAGCAAACACCGACATTAGAAGCACCAGCACAATAGCCCTGGCACTTATGGTTGCGGTGAGGAAGTGCCCTCCTTCAAAAAACACAAAAAGGGGAAGAAAGAATATAGCACCGATGGTGTTCTGGTAGGTTGTAATGGTAAAAACGTTGTAGCGGTTCGTAAGGGTTTTAATCACTGCCGAATAGCCCATGGTGGAGGCCACAGCCATAAACATGAGCATTACCCCTGCAGGACGAGCCACCAGGTGAAAATCCTTATTAATAAGCACTAGCAGCACGCCAAGGATGGAAATCACTATTCCGGCAAAACTTGCTCTCGTTAGCCGCTCTTGGTGAAAGAGAAAGGCGCTAATGGGCGTAAATAGCGGAATGGTGGAAATAATAACCGAAGCTACCGAGGAGGATATCATGGTAACGCCAATGCTTTCACCAACAAAGTACATTAACGGTTCAAAAAAGGCCAAGATCAAGAAAAACTTCAGGTCTCCCTTTCTTATCTTTTCCAATTTACCAAGAAAGAAGCTTACTGGAATCAGCATTGCCAGCGATACCACCAAGCGAAAAAATACCAACGTGATGGGGTAGGCACCATAAACTTGGTAGAACTGCTTATACCAAATAAAGGTGAGAGCCCAGAAAACCTGCGCCAGAATTACCGCGAGATAAACGGTGAATTGCTTTGATTTCAGCATACCCAAACCAACATAAAATGCGGGCGAATCTACACATTTTTTCGATATGGAGGCGGAGTGAATTTCACACCGGATTGATTAATAGTTCGGTGAAGAAAGCATGGAAGAATGAACTACCCTCGGTATGCCAACTGCCGTAAGATTCAAAAACACAAACCAGGCAATTACTGCAATTATTATCATAGGGCACATTGCCACAAAAACAATTCGCAATCGTTTTAAAAAAGGATACTCAGCCACACATCCACTGTTTTTCAATTCGTTATTGTTGAAAAAATGACTTTTCACCATAGCAAATAACCCCCGATATCCATACTTTTGCGTTTCAATGGCAGCAATCTGCCAGACTCATTTCAGGAATAACACATAAGCTGATGATACGAAAAGCGCAAGCAATTTTGGTTTTTAGTCTGATGGCAGTGGTGTGCGTAGCACAACCAACTAGCCGCAAACTCATTGGGGTAAAAGATTCTCTAGGAACCGTGGTGGTTACGGTTACCGACGGACACTACAACCTTGTTCCGTTCAACAACAAGATGGTGCAAGCCACCTTTGTCCCCAACGGCGTTCAGGAAAAGAATTTCTCTTTCGCGGTGGATATGACTCCGGAGAAACCGCACCTTACACTTACCCAAACACCATCTGCCACAACCATTCTCGTAGGCAGTGGCCTTAAGGTGATGATTACCAAAAGCCCTTTCAACATCAGCTACTTCTACCACGACACGCTCCTCATCGCCGAAAGCAAAGGATATGAACGCACCGATTCTACTCAGTCGATGAGCTTTGAGGTGCAACCAAATGAGGTGCTCTACGGCGGTGGTGCTCGAGCGCTAGGAATGAACCGTCGTGGCTACGATCTTATGCTTTACAACCGTGCACACTACGGATACCAAGAGCATTCGGAGCTAATGAACTACACCCTCCCCATGTTTCTATCCAGCAATCGCTATGCCGTGCTGTTCGACAATGCCTCACTGGGCTGGCTCGATCTCGATAGTCACGAAAACAACACCGTGAGCTACACCACCATTAGCGGAATAATGAACTACTGCGTAATTGCTGGCAACAGCTGGTACGATTTGGAAAACCAGTATACTCAGCTCACCGGAAGACAACCGCTTCCTCCCCGCTGGGCCTTCGGAAACTTTAGCAGCCGCTTTGGTTACCACTCCCAACAGCAGGTTCTATCCACAGTGGATAAGTTTTTCAAGGACTCCATTCCACTGGATGCCGTTATCATAGATATTTACTGGTTTGGCAAGGGGATTTTTGGCGACATGGGTCGGCTCGACTGGTACCGCGACAGCTTTCCAGAACCCGTTAAGATGATGCAAACGCTAAAAGCCAAGGGGGTAAAAACCATTTTGGTGACCGAACCATTCATCCTCACCACCTCCACACGGTGGCAGGAAGCCGTCGACAACAAGGTGCTGGGAACCGACACAAGTGGAAAACCATACACCTACGATTTCTACTTTGGCCACACAGGGCTGATTGATATATTTAAGCCTAAAGCACAACAGTGGTTTTGGAACATATATAAAGGTCTTGCCAAGCAAGGGGTTGATGGCTGGTGGGGCGACCTAGGTGAACCCGAGGTTCATCCAGCAGGGCTGCAACACGTAATTGGCAGTGCCAACGAGGTCCACAATGCCTATGGTCACATCTGGGCAAAGGTTGTATTCGATGGATATAAAAACGATTTCCCAAGTACAAGACCGTTCATACTGATGAGGGCTGGTTATGCCGGCTCACAGCGCTACGGCATGATACCTTGGAGTGGCGATGTAAGCCGCAGCTGGGGAGGTTTAGTGCCTCAACCTGAGATTGCGCTCCAAATGGGAATGCAAGGAATTGGCTATATGCACTCCGACTTAGGTGGATTTGCTGGCGGGGACAAAATAGACAATGAACTTTACATTCGCTGGCTGCAGTATGGCGTTTTCCAACCCATTTTCCGGCCACACGCACAGGAGCAAATTCCACCCGAACCCGTATTCCAGAACGACACCACTAGGGCATACGCCAAGGCGGCCATTGAGCTACGGTATAAACTGCTCCCCTACGTTTACTCACTGGCCTTTGACAACAGCCAGACGGGCAAACCGCTTATGCGTCCACTATTTTTTACTGAGCCAAACAATCGACACCTGTTAACCTACGACAAGGCTTACATGTGGGGGGATGCAATGCTTGTCTCACCCATTAAGGCTCCTGGACTAAAGGAGCAAACGTTCTACCTTCCGAAGGGCAGCAGCTGGACCGATTTCTTCACTGGCAAGACATACAAAGGCGGTGTAGACGTTACGTTACCACTCACCATAGATCATATTCCTGTAATGGTAAAAGGAGGAGCAATTATTCCTATGCTTCAAAAGGTAGCCAGCACTACGCAGGCCAATCTAAACCAACTTGAAATACACTACTACCTAGATCCTGCCGTAGCGAACTCCAGTTATAGCCTCTACAACGACGATGGAGAAACACCCAACTCGTATAAGAGTGGTCGCTACGAAATGCTCCACATCACTGCAAACAATACAGGCAAACGGCTAACCATGATGTTTGTACCCGAAATTGGGAAAAGTTACACGCAGGCAAAAGAAAAGAGCGTGCTGCTAACCATCCATAACCTTACAAAAAAGCCAAAAAGGGTAATCGTAAATGGCAAAGCGCAGAAAGGATGGAACTGGAACAACGGAGAAACAACAGTAAGCCTAAACGTTCCCACAAGCAACGACACCAAAGTTATTCTCACCTACTAGAAAAGAGTTTGCATACAGAAGAGCAGCACTGCCATGCGCAATGCTGCTCTTTTTATTTACTTATAGCTGGAGTTATTCTTGGTTACTCTGCTGTATAAACCCCCTAATGAATTGAACCAACCCAAAGACAATTGCACCCCAAGCAATCACGTAGCGCCCACCATGTGAAGCACCCTGATAGGACAAAACGGTAACAGCGGTTCCTCCTATAAACCACAAAGCACCATACAGCATGTTGCGCTGCGCAGCAGCACTCGACTGGGTAGCTCCAGCGTCCGAAATCGCCCGGTTTGCGTTGGCCATCACCGCTTCTCCATCTACAGAAAAGTGTTCGCACTCCTCTTCAAACGCTGCTCTCTCCCCCGAGAGTCCACAAATAAGTCCCTGCTGAAAGTCGAGTTTTCGATTTTGGCAGTTCCTGCAATACTTTAAATGTTCTTCTCTTGTCATAAGTTTTACACGGTTTACTATTTGTAAAAGTCAACGGAGGATAGACGTCTTAAGTAAAGGTAGAAAAAAAACAGAATCGTTAAAATTTTGGCTAAAAATTGAAGTTCTAGCAGTTCAAAAAAGTTCACACAGGCCTAAAACCGACATGTTTAGCTGAATATCTGCAAAAGATTTTTACATTTACGGTAACCAAAGCATAATTTCTATTGCTACAATGCAAAAACCGTCAAAGGTATTTCTCCTGCTTTTTATCGCGCTGTCGTTGCTTGGCGCAATTTCATTCATCTATCCCCGCGAGGGTATTACCGTTGGAAATAGCACCACGCTAACCTTTCCTTCACTAGCCGACCTATTCCTCCCCGACACCAGCGGCATTAAGCACATCAACCAGCTATTCAGCCGAGATGTGCTGGCAAAGCTGAGCCGCAGCGACACCCTTACGCTTCCAGACACCTGTTTAGCCGACACCACGGCCACCATCTCCGATTCCACCGCCGTAAAGCTCGACACCACCATTCAGCCGGTAAGCATCAAAAATATTGAGGCCAACCTCCCCTCCATCGACCTTGAGTACCCCGACAGCAGTATGGCTGCGCTCCACTACTTCTTTGATGCACTGGCAACCATTAAAAGCAGCACTATTCCTGTAAGGGTGCTGCACTACGGCGACTCTCAAATTGAAGTTGACCGCATCACCTCACGGCTCAGAAAAAAGTTGCAGCAGCAGTTTGGCGGTGGAGGCTATGGATTCCTCACGATGGAAAGTGCTGAGCAGAGCTACCAGCTCAACATTACCAGCACCAACCTGTGGGATACCAGAAAAATCAAGGACAAAAAGGATAGGGTCAAGAAGGACTTTGGACCATTCTTTAGCTCAGCACGAATTGGTATATCCGAATCCGCAAAGCGAAACGAAGGGTCAATAACCATTTATAGGAATAATCTCGGTAAGATCATTCGCCGCTTTTCTATTATGTTTAAACCAACGTCCCCCCTGCTTCTTGAAACCAAGGCGGACGATTCCATTCTATACGCCGATATTATTCCTCCATCGGAAAACCCACAGATGGTAACTGTAACGCTCCCCCGAGCCACAAAAACCATCAGCGTAAAGATGCAAGCCGATGTCAGCCCGCTCATCTTTGGCTTAGGGTTCGACCAAAATCACGGCATTGCAGTGGACAACATTCCCATTAGGGGCAGCTCCGGTCTTGAGTTTACGCGTGAAAATGGCACACTGCTATCGAGTGCCTACCGAATGCTCAACGTTAAGCTGCTCCTTCTTGAGTTTGGAGTAAACGTGGTACCCAACGTGGTAAAGAGCTATACCTACTACGAAGAGGCACTTTACCAACAACTAGTATTTCTAAAACGGGTGGCGCCCAATGCCTCCATCATACTCATTGGCGTATCGGACATGTCACAAAACAAGAATGGGAAGATGGTTTCCTATCCAAACATTGAGAAGATTAGGAATGCTGAAAAGCGAGCAGCATTTAAGGCCGGATGTGCCTTTTGGGACTGCTACAAGGCCATGGGCGGTGAGAATGCCATGCCAGCATGGGTAAATGCACAGCCACCATTGGCCAACAAGGACTACATTCACTTTACCCCCACTGGAGCCAACCTAATTGCTGAGATCTTTTACAAAGCACTCATGAAGGACTACCAAAAGTACTGTGCCACTCAAAAACAACCGGAGCCATGAGCATGCCTAATATCCCAACCATGCTTGCAGCCACCTTGCTCCTTGCAACCATTCCATTTGGCCGAACCGATGGCTTGGGTAAGGGTGGCAACAAGGCCATTATTGATAATCCAGAGGAGATGTCGAGCAGCAGTGCATCGGAGGTGAGAATATTGCACATTGGAGATTCCCATGTTCAAGCCGATTTTTTTACGGGAGAAGTCCGTCGCCTGCTGCGCCAATATCTCCACGATACCCTTCCCCAGCGAGGTCTTATTTTCCCCTTTGCCGTGGCCGGTAGCAATAATCCAACCGATTTTAAATCGTCGGCAACTGGTAGCTGGCAAACGCTCAAGAGCACCGACAGCCACATAACAGAATCGTTGGGAGTAAATGGGGTAGCGCTATACACCACCGATGTTAAAGCAACCATTGCCATTAAAATTAAGTCGGAGAATAGCCGCTTTAACCGCGTAAGGGTATTTTACAGTGCAAAAGGAACCTTCAAGCCCACCATCTCAGGAGAGTTTCCAGCACCAATAGGTGTCGAAGAAAACTCCCATGAAGTAACCTTTAACCTTAACAGTAAAGCCGATTCGCTGACACTTGCTATTGCTTCGGAAAAAGTCCACGGAGAACTAACGCTACATGGCATTATGCTTGAAGACACCTGTAGCAAATTTTCATACAACGTCGCAGGGCTCAACGGCGCCTCCACCACCAGCTTTACTCGCTGCACAATGCTGCAATCGGAGGTGAAGAGCATCAACCCCACGGTGGTGATTATTTCGCTGGGCACCAACGATGCCTACGCTCCATCCTTCTCCCCAACGGAGATGGAGAGCAACATGGAAGAGTTGCTGGCCACCATACAACGTTCAGCACCACACGCTCGCATTGTGCTCACAACACCTGGCGATTTCCTCGCAAAAGGTCATCGAACAACAACTCGACCGCAGGTTGCTGCAGAGGCAATCATTCGTATTGCTCAGAAACACCACCTTCCGGTGTGGAACTTTTATGAGGCGATGGGAGGACAAGGATCCATCAATACGTGGAGAGGAAAAGGGTTAGCCGCTCCCGACGGGCTTCACCTCTCCAAAGATGGTTACAAGGTGCAGGGGCAAATGTTTTTTGAATGGCTAACCGGACTTAACACCTAGCACAATGTGGGAAACGGTTACACAGCTGCTTAGGCATTTCTTTCTATACTCCGAAACGGAGCCCATGCTCTTTTCCGGTATTATTTTCTGGGTTTTCCTGCTCGTGCTACTGGCTGGTTACCAGCTAGTATACCGACGCAACCATCTTCGCAACGTATACCTGCTGGCATTTAGCCTCTTCTTTTACTACAAGTCAGGGGGGCTGTTTTTCTGGTTACTGGTATTCTCTACCGTTGTTGACTACACCCTTGGCCTAGCCATTGGAAAAACGGAGAAAAACCTGCTTCGAAAGTTGCTGGTATCCCTTAGTGTATTCGTAAACTTGGGTGTACTCTCCTACTTTAAATACGCCTACTTCTATATCGACACCATCAACTCTTGGTTTGGCACACACTGGCATGTAACCAACCTGCTGGCGGAGTGGAGCAACCAAATTGCAGGAAGTCACTTCGACCCATTGGTAATCATTCTTCCTGTGGGTATTTCGTTCTACACATTCCAAACCATATCCTACACCGTTGATGTTTACCGAAGGTTAATTCCTCCGGTAAGAAGCATACTCGACTTTGGATTCTACGTAAGCTTCTTTCCACAGCTGGTGGCGGGTCCCATTGTGCGGGCATCGGAGTTCATCCCCCAGCTCTACACCAAGTATCACCTATCCAAAGACGAGCTGAGCCACGCTATTTTTCTAATCCTAATTGGACTAGTAAAGAAGATAGCCATCTCTAACTATATCTCCGTAAACTTTGTAGATAGGGTATTCCTGTCACCTACCTCCTACTCTGGCTTCGAAATCCTTATGGGAGTGTATGGATATGCCCTCCAGATATACTGTGACTTTAGCGGTTACACCGATATCGCCCTAGGAGTGGCCCTTATGCTTGGCTTCCGACTCCCGGTAAACTTCAACTCACCCTACAAAGCCACAAGCATAACTAACTTCTGGCATCGCTGGCACATATCTCTTTCCCGCTGGCTTCGCGACTACCTATACATACCGCTGGGAGGCAACAAAAAAGGGAAAATTCGCACCTACGCCAATCTATTGGTAACAATGCTTTTAGGTGGATTGTGGCATGGAGCCAACCTAAAATTTATGGTATGGGGAGGGCTGCATGGAGTAGCACTTGCTACGGAGAGGCTGCTCGGCATTGGCCGAAGTAAGAGCCGAAAGAAGCTATCGCGTTGGAAAAAAGGGCTTGCCGTAATTCTCACCTTCAACTTTGTATGCTTGGCATGGATTCCTTTCAGAGCAGGTAGCTTTAGCGATGCCAGCCTGATAGTTTCACGCATCTTTTCAGCGTTCTCCGTCACCTCAATACCAAGCATTCTATTGGGCTACAAATCGGTTTTTCTGGTAATAATGGTTGGATTTGCTGCGCACTGGTTTCCTTCTCAAGCCAAAGAAAATCTTCGAGGAAAATTTATCCAAGCCCCATGGATCGTAAAAATCATTGCTGTAATCATTGTGGCGTTTATGCTTGCCCAGGTTCGGTCAGCTGAGGTGCTGCCATTTATTTACTTTCAGTTTTAATTCTGCAATCAATTTTCGTTACAACTTAGTTAAATAAACGCTATATTAGTTTGTAATTTCACGCAACAACAAAGCCATTTTATTGAATTACAAGCAAACCTTGACCAAGCCAAAACCAACCAAAATAAACCAAAAACAATGAACCAAGTTGAAGACAACGAGCTCCAAAAGAGTCAAAAAATGGCTCTTGAGCTGGGAATCCCCATAAGGATTTCCATTAAGTCGGTAATTATTATCCAGATCATCTTTACCGTTCTTGCAGCATCAGTTATTTTTTACTTCGCACCGGTGCTGTATTCCCGAACATTCTTAACCAGAATGGAGGTAGTAGCGTTTCTGGTAGCTATTTCGGCCCTGCTCATTGCAGCATTCTTTGCCTACTCCACTTCCGATGCCGTAATAATAAAGGGGCAGCTGCGCATTAAGAATATTCTGGTAAAACCGCGCTATATCGACCTGCTGAAGGTAAACAGGGTGTGGATTCCCCTTAGTTCAAGCTCACGGGTTGCGGTGATTTTCTACCATGGATTTGTTCTATTTCCACCGTTTAGCATTATCATTATTCCCAACTGGATATCTGGCGCAGCAAGTCTAAAGAAAATGTTGCTCTATGGACAAGAGCTATCGGCAACCATAACCCGTCCGGAAAATAAGTTTCGGCATCAGGGATAGAAGAGTTTTTGCATCGGCGATTGCGCTAAACTGTTACTATTTTTACATTACAATTCAACGTCAATGGGCTAGTTAGGCGGTTTTGTGTCGAAACTTTTACTACTTTGGCGCTTATAAAACAGCAATGCCATGAAAATATCCACCAGCTTCGATTCAGGAAACATAGAGGTTGTAAGCCTGAGCTCGCATGAGAATATTCAACTAAAAATTCGCAAGGACACCCAGTCCGAATTTTTACAATGGTTCCACTTCAGGCTGTTGGGTGCACAAGGTTACCCTTGCACCATTCACATAGTAAACGCAGGAGAAACTTCTTACCCGGAGGGATGGGTAAACTACTACGCCTGTGCCTCCTACGATAGAAACACATGGTTCAGGGTGCCCACCACCTTCAACGGAAAGGAGCTAACCATTGAGGTTACGCCCAACGAGAATAGCATCTTTATAGCCTACTTTCCACCATACAGCTACGAGCGTCATCTGGAGTTGGTATCCACAGCTCAATCGGAAGACGTTTGCGTGCTCGACTCTCTTGGCAAAACGCTGGAGGGCAGGGATATTGACTTTCTAACACTGGGTGAACTCAACAAGGAGAAGCGTAAGGTGTGGATTATTGCCCGTCAACACCCAGGCGAAGCCATGGCCGAATGGTTTATGGAGGGGCTCATCCATCGTCTGCTCGACAGCGACGACCCTGTTTCGCGTAAGCTTCTTGAAAAATGCACCTTCTTCCTTGTCCCCAATGCCAACATCGATGGCTCCATTCACGGTAACCTTAGAACCAACGCTGGAGGAGTTAACCTCAACAGGGAATGGGGAAATCCATCACCAATAAAGAGCCCAGAGGTTTACTACATCATGCAGAAGATGAACGAAACCGGGGTAGACCTATTCCTCGACATTCATGGCGACGAGGCCATCCCTTACTGCTTTATTTCCGGCATCGAAGGCCTTCCAGGCTACCACGGGAGACTCCAAATGCTCCAGGAGCGCTTTATGGAGCTGTGGGAAGCCTATAGCCCCGACTTCCAAACAAAGCATGGATATCCAAAAAATGAACCGGGAAAGGCCAACCTCAACATTGGCTCCAAAGCCGTTGCCCACCGTTTCGACTGCCTTGGTCTCACCATAGAGATGCCGTTTAAGGACAATGCCGACCTGCCCGACCGGGCCTTTGGGTGGAGTCCCGAACGCTCCATCAAGCTCGGGGAATCGGTGCTCAACATTATTTTGCAAATACAAAATGCTCTTCGATAGAGCATAAGTTTACCAAAAAAAAGACCCGCTGATGATCAATCAGCGGGTTTTTATGAATCAATTGGAAAATATAACCTTTATCCAAGAAGAGGCCGAACTGCAGCAGCAATTTCCTCAGCGGTAGGCTCGTCGGAAGATATTACCAACTTTGCGGTTGAATAGTATGGCTCCCTAAGCCTAAGCATCTCGTTGATATAGGCGGTAAGCTCATCTGCGGACTTACCCCATAGCAATGGTCGATCAATTTTTGATTCAGACAACCGATTAACAAGCTCGCCTACGCTTACCTTGATGTATACCGTTATTCCCCTTGCGTTCATCGCCTCCATATTATTGTAGAAGCAGGGGGATCCTCCGCCAGTAGCCACCACTAGGCCGCTCTGACCAGTAAGTTCAAGGAGTATTTCATTCTCCACCTTCCGGAAGTGCTCTTCGCCCTGAGTCACAAATATCTGACGAATAGTTTTCCCAGTTTGCAACTCCACATGCTCATCCATGTCAATGTAACGCATGCCCAATAGTTCAGCAAGTTGCCTTCCTAGAGTTGTCTTTCCCGAAGCCATAAAACCAACGAGGTAAATATTCATAGTCGAAAGTTATGGTGGTTAAGATAATACATTTTATTTACTGGGCTAAATTTCCAACGACATTTGTGTTGTTTCCCCCTCATCCTCGTCGGAGCCAACCTCTGGAAGCGCGCCATTGGAATCAGGTTCGGAGACCTCTCCATCCGCAGCAGGCTCCTCCTTAACCAATGGTTCTACAAACTTGGCCTCCCCAATTTCGTAGGTGGTCAAGCGCTTTCCGCGAGCTCTAAAACTTTTAACACCGATAAATTCAGAAACGTCAACCAGCTCGTTCAGCCTATGGGCATGAGCACCGCCAAAGGTGATTTCCACCTGTGGCCACTTATCCACGGAAAGGGCAATGAGGTAGGAACCTTCAGCTTCGCCAACAAAACTTTGTGGCCGATCAAGATTCTCTACAACAAATCGTTTCAGGTAAACAAACGACTGTTCCGCATCGAAAAAGAGGGCAGAGTATACTTTCTCGGAATCAAACTTCTCAATATGAATAAGGTCATCATCGTAGTGGTTCGAAACTTCGAATGAGGTAACGGCGTATATGCCCCGCTTGTAGAAAACCACAATTCGGTCGTTGGCTCCAAACTCACCAAGCGATACGCCTCTACCGTCGACATTAAGTCTCAGCACATCGGCATCGAACCATATCTTCTGTCCGCCAAGCGTGGATACGCCCTTCTCCTTCACCTGAATCTTGTGAATGGCGTAGCGGCTAAAAATGTTCCCCATGGAGCTACGTCCCTTGATGGCCAGCTCGCTAAAATCGAGATCCAGAATAGGCTTTTTAAGCTTGGGTCGAGGTTTGAGGAATACCTTTAACACCTCAGCTTCGCCATTGGGGTTCACGCTCATGTAAAGAACCTGTGACCCTTCGGTGCCCTTGGTGATGTCGTACTCCTTGTCACGGGTTATTCCAGTAATGGCACAACGCTTTATCATGATGGCACCATTTCGCCCGTCACGGTACACTACGTTGTATATGGTTCGGGTATCATTTCTCCTAAAAACACCAATGTGAATAATGTCCTTACCAAAGAATGACTTCTCCGCCACCTTGGCAATAATATACTTTCCACTCCGAAGGAAAACAATAATATCGTCGATATCGGAGCAATCGCACACGTACTCATCCTTGCGCAAACCAATACCAAAAAAGCCCTCCTCGCGATTTACATACAGCTTTTGGTTAGCCACAACCACCTGTGTTGCCTGAATAGACTCAAAGCTCCGCAGCTCGGTTTTCCGTTCCCGTCCCTTGGAATGCTTTTTCTTTATCTGCTCGTAGTAGGCAATGGTGTAATCCACCAGATGTGCCAAATGGTTCTTCACCACCTTCATCTCAGCCTCAATGCTTTTGATGAGCTCATCCGCCTTTTTAATGTCGAACTTAGATATCTTCCTTACCGGCTTCTCCGTTAGCTTCTCCACATCTGGGCGAGTAATCTCTCTACGGAACTTAGGGCGGAAGGGGTCAAAGCCTCGCTCAATGGCAATCAAAATATCCTCCCACGTTTCGGTGTTCTTTTCCAGCTCGCGGTAGATCTTTTCCTCGAAAAAAATCTTCTCCAGCGACGAAAAATGCCACTCCTCCTCCAGCTCGGCCAGCCTAATTTCCAGCTCGCGTTTGAGCAGAAACTTCGTTTTTTCGGCAGTAGCCTTCAGCATCTCTTTTACTCCATAGAAGTGAGGCTTATCATCCTCAATTACGCAGGAGTTTGTGGAGATAGAGATTTCGCAATCGGTAAAGGCATAGAGAGCGTCAATGGTTTTATCGGGTGAGGTCTCTGCCGGTAGGTGAATTAAAATCTCAACGTTCTGCGCCGTGTTATCGTCAATCTTCTTTATCTTAATTTTACCCTTATCGTTTGCCTTTAGAATACTATCGATGAGAGTAGTAGTATTCTTACCAAAAGGTATCTCGGTAATAACCAACGTCTTCTTGTCCAGCTTATTGATACGGGCCCTTACCTTTACAACTCCACCGCGCAAACCATCGTTGTAACGGCTGCAATCGGCAAGACCACCGGTGGGGAAGTCGGGGTAGAGCTCAAAATCCTCGCCCTTGAGGTAGGCAATGGATGCATCGATAAGCTCGATGAAGTTGTGTGGCAAAATTTTGGAGGCAAGACCAACGGCAATACCCTCCACACCTTGAGCCAGCAGCAGCGGAAACTTCACCGGAAGCGTCACCGGCTCCTGGTTTCGTCCGTCGTAGCTCTGCATCCACTCCGTAGTTTTAGGATTAAAAACCACGTCATTGGCAAACTTGCTTAGGCGAGCCTCAATGTAACGAGGGGCTGCCGCGCTATCGCCTGTTAGGATATTCCCCCAGTTTCCTTGGCTTTCAATGAGCAAATCTTTTTGTCCCAGCTGCACCAAAGCATCGCCAATGGAGGCATCACCGTGGGGGTGATACTGCATGGTGTAACCAATAATATTCGCCACCTTATTGAAACGACCATCATCGAGCCGTTTCATGGCGTGCAAAATGCGCCGTTGAACCGGCTTCAGTCCATCGTACACGTGCGGCACTGCTCTCTCAAGAATTACGTATGAGGCGTAGTCGAGAAACCAATCCTTATACATTCCTGAGAGATACTTTTTCTTCACCCCATCTCCCGTTAAACGGGCCAACTTCTCCATATCAGCCGACCCCTCAGCCGGCTGCCCTTCAACATCGTCCAGCTCTTCGCTTTTATCTAAATCTTCTGCCATTTCAATCGAAAATTACAATTGAGCCTCCACGGCATGTTTCTCCTTTTTCTCCTTCTCACCATTCACCGCTGGCTTGCCGTTAAGCTTATTCAACTCCTCCAGCAAATCCTCCTCTACCCTTAGATTCTCAATAATAAACTCCTGCCTTTCTGGAGTATTCTTTCCCATGTAGAAGGTGAGCAGTTCCGAAATGATATCATCCTTGGTAATGCGAACAGGATCAAGGCGGATATCCGCTCCAATAAAGTTTCGGAACTCATCGGGTGAAATTTCACCAAGTCCTTTGAATCGGGTAATCTCCGGATTTGGCCCCAGCTCCTTAATGGCCTTTTCGCGCTCCTCGTCGTTGTAGCAGTAAGACGTCTTCCTTTTGTTTCGAACGCGGAAAAGTGGCGTTTGAAGAATGAACAGGTGCTCCTGCCGGATAATGTCGGGGAAGAACTGTAGGAAAAAGGTTATAAGTAACAGGCGAATGTGCATCCCGTCCACGTCGGCATCGGTGGCAATCACCACCTTGTTGTAGCGGAGGTTATCCATATCCTCCTCTATGTTCAACGCCGCTTGAAGCAGGTTAAACTCCTCGTTCTCATACACCACCTTCTTAGTAAGACCGTAGGTATTCAACGGTTTTCCCTTTAAGCTAAATACTGCCTGGGTATTCACGTCGCGGCTCTTGGTAATGGAACCCGAAGCGGAATCTCCCTCGGTGATGAACAGCGTTGACTCCTCGGTGAGGTTATGCTTTTCGTTGTAATGAACTCGGCAATCGCGCAGCTTTCGGTTGTGGAGGCTAGCCTTTTTAGCCCGCTCACGCGCCAACTTCTGAATACCCGATATGGCCTTCCGCTCCTTTTCCGAATCCATAATTTTGCGAAGCAGGCTATCGGCGCACTCGGGGTTGCGGTGAAGAAAATTATCCAGCGACTCCCTTAAGAAATCGCCAATGAAATTTCGAATGGTGGGACCTCCTGGGCCAAGATCCTTCGAGCCCAACTTAGTTTTAGTTTGCGACTCAAAGATAGGCTCCTCCACCTTAATGCTCACTGCAGCAACTATGGAGTTTCTAATATCGGAGGCATCAAAATCCTTTCTATAAAAATCGCGAATGGTCTTTACTATCGACTCCCTAAAAGAGGTTAAGTGTGTTCCTCCTTGGGTGGTATGCTGTCCGTTCACAAAGGAGTAGTACTCCTCACCGTAATGAGTTCCGTGGGTAATAGCCACCTCAATATCGCTTCCCTTCAGGTGGATAATGGGGTAAAGCCCCTCCTCTGACATGTTTTCATTGAGCAGGTCCACTAAGCCATTGGCGGAGTAGAACTTTTGCCCATTGAAGAGAATGGTTAGCCCAGTATTCAGGTAAACATAGTTACGGAGCATGGTCTCCAGATACTCCGGCTGAAAAGTGTAAGCACCAAAGATTGTCTCATCGGGGGTAAACTGCACCAATGTGCCATTCTTCTGACCTGTTTCTTCTTGAGGATGCTCCTCCACCGTTATACCACCTGAAAAGGTAACTAGCTTTGTTTGCCCCTCACGAAATGCCTGAACAAGAAAGGTGGACGACAGTGCATTCACTGCCTTAATACCCACACCGTTCAACCCTATTGATTTTTTAAATGCCTTGGAGTCGTACTTCCCTCCGGTATTCATTTTAGAGGCCACATCCACCACTTTGCCCAGAGGAATTCCTCGTCCAAAGTCACGTATGGAAACCGATTTATCCTCAAGCTTAACTTCAATAACCTTACCGTAGCCCATCATATACTCGTCGATGGCATTATCGAACACTTCCTTAAACAGGACATAGATGCCGTCGTCGGGTGCTGTGCCATCGCCCAACTTGCCAATGTACATACCCGGTCTACGGCGTATGTGCTCGTACCAAATGAGCGTTTGAATTGAATCTTCCGAATAATTCGCAGTCATATCTATTGAATTGCTGTCACAAATATAAGTATAAACAAGCGTAAAGGGGACTAATGGTTTATCAACAACTTATAAACCATTAGCTAACAGATAACACGCAAAGGCTTGCTAACTATAGTACTCAGGATACCACTGCCGATGAACGTCCACCATTTGCTGCTTTACCATGGTTGCCAATTCAGCGGCGCTCTTCTTCTCCACGATTTCGGCGGAGACCGGCGGAAGGATAGTAATTGTAAAGGTCTGTCTAGGTTTGGCAACAAAACCGTCCCGTGGTAGTGCCTCGCTAGTGCCGTGCACTACTACAGGTAATATGGGCACCATTGCCTCTCGAGCTACCAGAAATGCCCCCTCCTTAAACCGGTTAATTTTGCCGTTTCGGCTCCTCGTTCCTTCAGGAAAAATCATTACCGAGTTGCCATCCCCCAGAGAGTGCACACACTTTTCAACCATATGCCTAGCGCTTATGGCGTTGCCTCTAGAAATCCCAATGTGCCTATTAATCCAAAGATTCCAGCCAACAATCGGGACCTTGAACACTTCCGCTTTCGACACCCACTTGAAAGGTAGGGGAAGCCTGTAAAGCAAAGGAATATCGAGCGAAGACTGATGGTTCACCACAACAACATAGCGCTGTCCCTTTGTTATATTCTCGCGCCCAAGCAGTCGAACCTTCCAGAAGGGATTACCGTAAATGTAGAGCAACGCCCAGCAGCTCGACAGCCGATGTAACAGATAAAGCCTTTTGTCAAAAGCCACTGTAAGCAGCCATACGGGCAGCATTATTCCGAAAAAGATCACCACGGAGCTAACAGCTACGAGTAACCACACAAGAGCCATGTTAATCTTACCAAGCATAGGGATTAGAATAAGACTACAAGTTTACAATTTTTTGAGCTGAAACCGTAGCCGGTCATGCAAATCGTGATCAACAAACCGAGCAACTTTTTTGCAAAGAGTTCTAATTTAGTTATTTTTGGCCATCCACCAACAGAAAATTAATTACCATGCGCACACTCACCATTGTAATTTTATCGTTTTGCAGCCTCCTGGCGAACCCGTCACTGGCAAAAGCGCAGGATACGGAAATTCCTGACACCATTATTATGCTTACTGGTAAAAAAATGCTTGTAAATGTCTCGGGGCTCACCTCCACCGACATTAAGTATTTCCTACCAGGAGACAACAAGCAACAAACGATAAAGCGGAAGCAGGTGCAAAAAATCATATACAAAACCGGACGGCAAGAGGTGCTCAACAAACCGCTGTTCACCATGATTAGTGAAGGTGACTACCGGAGCGTAATTATCACTGAAAAACCGGAGGATGTCGATGGATTATTTCCTCGCGGCAAAGTGGAGGCACGCTCGCCAAAGAGCGTTAGAAGTGCAAAGGCAGCACAAAAGAATGCCGAAATTAGGCTCAAGAAAAAAGCCGCTAACCTTGGCGGCATCATGATTCTGCTTACCAGAAAAGAGTTCAAGGGTGGCTATGGCGAGGTACCTATTTGCATCCTAGAGGGTGTTTCATACGGAACAGAGCCAGCCGCGGAGCAACCTAAATAAGACATTTCGACAAGCTAAAAAGCCACGACAAAAATTGCCGTGGCTTTTTTATTACGATCAAATCCTTTAAAAAAGACCGGGAACAAACTCCTCCACTGCAATATTCGAGAAGTACTCTTCAAATGGAATCGACCGAAGGCGATCGGTAACCTTTTCCATCTCATGTGGACATCCGGTAAGCAATTCTTCCACCTCAGCAACATCCCGCTTATTGAAAAAATCACCGTAAATCTTAATCTCCTTAATGTTGCCTCGCTCCACGTTCATGTGAAATTCCACATGTCCGCCGCTGGTCTTTATTCCCTTCTCCAACTGGTATTGTGGCGAGTAGCCAAAGTTCCAGTCCCACGTGGAGTATTTAGTATCGGTAAGCGCATTGATGGCAGTGAGGTCGGCCTGCGAGTAGTCGTAGTCTACCGCATCGCTATACATCTCTTGAATATGGTTCATGATGAGGTCACGAAACTGCATCACATCCATTGATGCTTTGAGGTGATCCGAAATATTGGTAACCCGCGACCGAACACTCTTCACCGCCCTATCCTGATACTTCAGCGGGTTTACCTTTAGCGACTCACTCAAGTCGGTCATTTTGGAGGAGAAGAGAAGCGTACCGTGGTGCAGCACCCGCTTCTTGTATACGTGCTCAGCATTGCCCGAGAACTTCTTTCCCTCTATGGTAAGGTCGTTCCGTCCCTCAAATTTTGCATCAATTCCAAGGGTGAGAAGCACGTCGAGAATAGGTTTTGTAAACTTTCGAAAGTCAACCAAGTTGCCATCTTCACCATTAACAATAAAGGTAAAGTTAAGGTTACCCAAATCGTGAAAAACGGCACCTCCACCCGATAGCCTGCGAACCACCTTTATTTGATTGTCCCTAACAAAGTCGAGATTGATCTCCGCCAGCGTATTTTGGTGCTTTCCCACAATAACCGAAGGTTCATCTCTCCAGAGCATAAACACATCATCGGAGAAATTTTTCAGCACATACTCCTCGGCGGCAAGATTGAAGTATGGATTGGTATTAGGATGTTTGATGCAAAGCATACCTGTTATTATTTAGCAGTTACAGTGCCACTAACAGCTACTGAGATGGAAAAGCTCAATCTACGAAGGACAAGTTTCGTAGCAGGGTAGCTTCTTCATTGCTGTGTAAACCGCAAAACCGATGAGAGACCCAACAATTGCACCACCAAGAATGTCGCCGGGGAAGTGCAGCCCCATATATATGCGGGTGTAGGATACAACCAATGCCCAGCATAAAATAAAAATAGTATACCATCGGGTTCGAAAAACAAGCAGGCTAAAGACCGCAAAAGAGAAGGAGTTGGCCGCATGCGACGACACAAAGCCATACATGCCTCCACGTTGATCTCTAACTAGATGAATTAGCTGCTCCATGCCGGGGGTATGTGTAGGTCGCAGTCGCTCAAAAACATTCTTAAAGAGGTGTACCGATATCTGATCCGACAGGACAATAGCCAGAATAGCCATCACAAAAATTATCCAGCCCGTCCATCCAAACTTCTTAAAGAAAAAGTATACCGCCGCAGCGTAAAGAGGAACGAAGGTAAACTTGTATGAAATCCAGAACATCACCCAGTCCCAGAATGGAGAGTGAAGGCCGTTAAGAAACAGCAGCAACTGTTTGTCGAGGTTAATAAGATAGTCGAGCATAGCTTAAGCGTTAAGTTCCTTCCAAAGTAAATCCTTCAACTCACGAATTCCGGCATTGGTAATAGAGCTAATAAAGAGGTAGGGCAAATCGGGGAGATCCTCGGCAATCGCCTCTTTTAACTCATCGTCGAGTAAATCGCTCTTCGATATCGCCAGTGCACGCCTTTTGTCGAGCAACTCCGGATTATACATCTTTAACTCATTAAGTAGCACCTCGTATTCCTGCTTAATGTCCTTGGTGTCGGCAGGGATAAGAAAGAGCAGCATGGAGTTTCGCTCAATATGGCGCAAAAAGCGAAGACCAAGCCCTTTCCCTTCGTGGGCCCCCTCTATGATTCCAGGTATATCCGCAATTACAAATGATTTAAAATCGCGATACTCCACAATACCCAGATTAGGCTCCAGCGTGGTAAAAGCATAGTCAGCGATTTTTGGTTTAGCCGAAGTAATCATCGAAAGCAGCGTAGACTTCCCTGCATTGGGAAAGCCCACCAACCCCACATCGGCCAATATTTTTAACTCAAGAATCACCCAGCCCTCGCTACCCTCTTCTCCTGGCTGAGCGAATCGTGGGGTTTGGTTGGTCGCGGTTCGAAAGTTCCAGTTACCAAGGCCACCTCTACCACCAGACCGAAGAATAACTATTTCGTCATGAGCCGTTATTTCACAAAGTACTTCACCCGTTTCGGCATCCCGTGCCACCGTACCCAGCGGCACCTCAATCACCCTATCGGCACCATCGGCACCTGTACTTCGGCAGCTGCTACCAGCCCCTCCATCCTCAGCAAATACGTGCCTACGGTATTTAAGGTGCATTAAAGTCCACAGTTGGGCATTGCCCTTCAAAAAAATATGGCCACCTCGGCCACCATCTCCGCCGTCAGGGCCACCTTGAGCCACAAACTTCTCACGATGCAAATGGGTAGAACCCGGCCCCCCGTTCCCCGAGCGGCAGAATATCTTAACGTAATCAACAAAGTTTGAAGACGACATTGCTATGCGGTATTTTTATAGTGTATGGCATCCCATCACCACTGGATTCATTCAACAGTGAAGGGGTAAAAACCGGAAAATGCCCGGTTTATTTCTTTATTGTATAGAGCTCCACTCCGGAAACAATTCGATCGAAAATCTCATCTATTGTTCCCATTCCATCAATGGCCAAATACTTATTCTGAGCTCTATAGTAATCAATTACAATGGCCGTTTGCCTGTTGTAAACCTGAATTCTATTCTCAATAATTGACATGTTTCTATCGTCGCTACGGTCGTCGAGTTTGCTCCGCGCCACAAGCCTATTCATGAGCTCCTTGTAGTCTACCTCCAGCGACATCATCATAGCAATATCCGTGCCCTTTGCTCCAAGCATCTTATCCAGCTCTTGAGCCTGAACAGTGGTTCGCGGAAAGCCATCGAAAACAATACCGTTAAACTCATGATGCTCGTCGAGCAAATTTTCAATAAGCCCAATAACCATATCGTCGGGTACCAGCTCGCCCCTGTCGATATACTTCTTGGCTTCCTGACCAAGTGGAGTTCCCTCCTTGATGGCCTCACGAAGCAGCTCTCCGGTTGATACATGCATCAGGTTGTATTTCTCAATCAACCGAGCCGACTGGGTTCCCTTGCCAGCCCCAGGAGGGCCAAACAGCACAATGTTAAGCATATAGTATTAGGTGTTGGGTATGCCGAGAAGTGCTACCGGCTTACCAGAGTATACACATCTTTTAAGTTCCGCCCCAGCTCATCGTAGTCGAGCCCATAGCCTACCACAAAATCGTTGGGGATTTCCTTACCAATATAGTCAATCTTAATAGTCTTCTTATAGCTTTCGGGCTTAAAGAAGAAGGTGGCAACACAAATCTTTTCGGGTTGATGCTCCTGAATAACTGCATAAAGTTTCTCAAGCGTAATCCCTGTGTCCACAATATCTTCAACAACAATAACGCACTTCCCTTTCAGTGAGGTGGTGAGCCCAATGAGCTCCTTCACATCTCCGGTAGTAGATGTTCCCTGGTAAGAGGAGAGCTTCACAAACGAAACCTCACAAATAAAATCGATGTTCTTAACCAAGTCGGAGGTAAACATAAACGACCCGTTGAGCACGCTTAAAAAAACAACGTTTCCCTTGTTGCCAAAGTCTGCGTTAATTTTGTCTGCAACTCGTTCTACCATGCGCTGAATCTCCTCATGGGGGATTGCCTGCTCAAATTCCTTATCGTGAAGTTTTACACGTTTCATAGCGCGTGCATTTATCAATTTCCTACAAAATGAAAAATAAATCCTTGTCCGGGGCTTAAAGACTATCATGACAAAACGCTGCCTACCAAACTATTGCAGCCATATTCAACACGAAGAGCTCAGTCCCGGAGCAAAAAATTACTACCTTGCGAAAGTATGAATATTTGCAGAAACAAACCTCATCAATTGTGAAATTCCTGACGAATTGCACGTTGGAGCATACAAATAGAGGGTGGATATTCACCAAGGAGTCCACCCAATTGGGCAACCCCGCCCTTTTAAGTAGTCAGCTGGCACACTCCTCGGCCACAGAATTCGCGTCGCCAGCAAGTTGTCACATCACCCTCGGCAAAATCTTCAGGACATTGTTACAAAACAGCGGAAGGTCATTTTTGCCGCAATCATCAATAACCGAGATACTACAATACGTTAAACTAAATACACACATATGAACCCACAAGTAAGCATTATTATGGGCAGCACCTCCGACATGCCCATTATGGAAGAGGCGGCCAAGCTGCTAAACGAGCTGCAAATTCCATTCGAAATCAACGCCCTCTCGGCCCACCGTGTGCCAGAAATGGTGATGGAATTTGGTAAAAACGCTCATAAGCGGGGCATAAAGGTGGTAATTGCCGGTGCTGGTGGAGCCGCCCATCTACCCGGCGTTATTGCTGCGCTTACGCCGCTACCGGTGATAGGTGTTCCCATTAAATCGTCGAACTCCATCGACGGTTGGGACTCCATCCTCTCCATTTTACAAATGCCCGCTGGAATCCCCGTAGCAACAGTGGCTCTTGACGGTGCAAGAAACGCAGGAATACTTGCTGCTCAAATAATTGCAACCGGAAATCCCGAACTTTTAGAAAAAGTCCTTACCTTTAAGCAAGAGTTGGCTAAAAAAATCAAGAAGGCCAACGAAGAGCTGGCCTCCATTAAGTTTGACTATAAAACAAACTGATGAACCACACGAAGACAAAAGAGCTGCCGCGCTCCCCTTCAAGGGCAGGCAGCTTTTTTGCCTTCATCTTACTCTTTTCCCTTCTGGCCTTCCCTGCTGCAGCACAAGACGAATCAACCCCTGTAGATGCTGCGTCGCAAGGAAAGGGTGGCGTTGCCACCACTACCGCCTCCCCCTGGAGCATCTTTTCTAACCAAGGAGCACTTGGCTTTTGGGATCATGAAACCATATCGCTACATCAGGAGAATAGGTTTCTAGTTAAGGAGCTCAACGTAACGGCCATTGCAGCAACCCTGCCTGTTAAGCCAGGTACCATAGCACTCGCTGTATCCCGATTTGGATACAGCTTATACAACGAAAGTCGAGTGATGGTGGCCATTGGGAAGCGGCTCTGGCCTTCGTTCTCCATAGGTATTGGCCTAGGTGCCCACTACATCAAAGTGGCTGAAGGGTATGGACACAGCAGCGCTTACACCGTGGAGGCCGGAATCCTCTACTCACCCACAAAAAATCTCTCCATTGGCGCCCACCTCTTCAACCCAACCTCCGAAAAGATAGGAGAGAATCCGGGCAAGAAGCTAGCCAGTGGACTCTCAGCAGGGCTATCCTACGCTCCTACACAGGGTGCAACGCTTGCAGTTGAGGTTACCGAACAAGAGCGCGCTGCCACACAAATCCATGCGGGCATTGAAGCAACCGTTATCGACCAGTTGGTGTTGCGAGCAGGGTATGCCTCCAACCCCGACATGCTCTGCTTTGGGCTGGGATATTCCTACAAACCATTTAAGGTCGATTTAGCACTCACCACCAACAATCCGTTGGGTATCTCCGGTTTTCTTACGGTAACCTACCTCTTTAACTAGCCAGCCATGAAAAGTTTTTTCATCATGCTGGCCATAGTTATTGCTTTTACCACTGCTGCAAGAGCTCAAGCCGAAGTTGACTCGACGCAGAAGTCCCGTCTATTCATAGAAAATATGCTCGAAGAGCTGGCCGAAAAAGAGAACCTGAGCGAGGATGCCCTTGAAGATATCTCCAACAACCTGCTAAACCTCCTCAACAACCCAATAAACATAAACGATACGCTGCCTGAAAACCTTGGTCAACTACCCATATCGGATCTGCAGGCAAACAGCATTGTGGAGTACATTCGTAACCATGGCCAGTTGGCAAGTCCATACGAATTGCCATTGATTCCTGGCTTCGACCAGGACCTTGCCGAGAAGCTAATGCCTTTTATAACCGTGGAACCAGTGGCAAAAGCCACTGCTGTAAAGAAAGCACGAAGCAGGCTGCTGGTGCGCTACCGGCGAGTGCTGGAACAGCAGCGTGGCTATATCCCTCCATCGGACGGTGGACCAGCAAACGGATACCTTGGCTCTCCCGACGCCCTATTGGTAAAGGGGCGGATGCAGTTGCCACACCATATCACCTTGGGCTTTACGGCAGAAAAGGATCCTGGCGAGGAATTCCTCAAGGGGGGTAACCCCAACGGCTTCGACTTCTACTCGGGATACATTGCCGCTGACGAGCTGGGAAAGGTTAAACAGCTAATACTGGGAGATTTTTCGGCTAACTTTGGGCAAGGGCTTACCCTTTGGACCGGATATTCCATGGGAAAAGCAAGCCTACTTATTGATCCCGGGAAGCATGGAAAAGCCATTTCCCCCTACTCCTCCACCGACGAGAATCGGTTCTTCAGAGGAGTTGCAGCCACAACCGTTCTAGGCAAAGTAACCGTTACAGGCTTTGCCTCACACAAAAATCTGGACGGCAGTCTCGACAGCGACACCACTGGATTTGGCAGCTACCTAGCCACTGGTAGCCACGCCACTGCCACGGAAATGGCAAACAAGCACACCATTACGGAAGACGCAGGAGGTATACGCCTTACCTATAACTACCGTTGGTTGAAAATGGGGGTGTCGGGCTTCGGCGCAAAAACCAACAAGCCCTTTATTCCGTCAGAAGCGCCACAAGACCTGCTGGAGCCAGACCCAACCAAAATTCTACGTGTCGGGGGCGACTTTTTAGCCATTACCCACAAGGCCAAATTCTTTGGAGAAATTGCTTCGGACCAGTACAACTCCTTGGCCATGATGGCAGGCAGTGTATGGCAAGCAGCCCCAGCATTAAAGACATATGTTATTGGGAGAAATTATGACAAGCGTTATCTCTATCGCATGACTGCCGGGTTTGGAGAAGGTAGCCAAACCAGCGCAGAACGAGGTGTGTGTCTAGGTATGGAAACTTCGCCTTACCCCAAATGGCGGCTACACTGCTACGCCGACTTTTTCACCTTCACATGGCTAAGCTATAGGACATCGGCTCCGTCGTCGGGGAACGAGGTTTTTGCCGAGGCAACCTTCCGCTCCGACTCTGGATTCACGTTGCAGCTGCTGCTAACCAGAGAAAAGAGGCCCTACAACATCGACGTTAACCAAAATACGCAACTCGAGCTCAACACAAGAACGAGGGCCCGTGTACAGCTCGCCTTTTCACCATCGGAAACAGTAACCTTGCGAACTAGGTTGGAGCATGTTTGGTATGAAAAGGAGCAATCACCTGGAGAAAAGGGGGTGGTGCTACTGCAGGATGTAACGTGGAGCAACAACAATCGGAGGCTATCAATTAGTGCCCGAGCAGCATACTTCAATACCGACAGCTGGAATTCAAGGCTATATGCCTACGAAAGCGATGTGCTCTACTCCTTTTCCGTTCCTGCTTACTACCTCTCCGGAGCACGATTCTACCTGCTCGCCACCTACCATCTCACCCAAAATCTCACATGGTGGATTCGTTGGTCTCAAATCCGTTTTGCAGAAAAAAACGACATCGGTTCGGGTCTCACTGCGATAAACGGAAATGCCAAAAATGAGATCAAAGCCCAGCTGCTGCTTAGGTTTTAGCCCATATTCCCATTTTGACCAACAGACCCACCGCAGACAGCAAATGCTTGTATTCGGCAACGACTAGCACTACTTTTATGGTTAGATAGCTTTACCATGTTGAACGTTGCATACGAATTCGACCCAACCACCTCCCTCTTCGTCCACAAGATGACTGAGGAGTTGCCATTCAACGAGGTAAACTACATCCTAACTGTCTCTGAATTTCTCGAGATACTGGAGTACAAAAAGCCCACCCTGATTCTTATACACACCTCTCAGCAGGAAATGCTGCCCATGAACAAGCTCTCGGGGTGGCTACAGGAACATGTTCTGCCGCAAATAGCACGCATTGGCATAAAGAAACTGGCAATTGTTTCCGAAAAATACTCGGATAAAATTGCAGAAACGGGCACCTATCACTACTTCCCATGGCTCACCATTGGCACATTCAAGACGGAAGTGGAGGCCAAGTGCTGGCTGCTCAATGGTGACAAATGCTAATTTTTGCTCACAAAAAGCCTGTCTACATTTGCTCCGACAATGGAGAATACACCGCGTAGTGCTTCAAAGATCTCTTCCAGCAGAACGTCGCCACCCTCTAAAATAGAAAACCCCGCCCCTGTTAAGGAGCGGGGTTTTCGTTGTATCTCCTCCACGGACGTGGACGCCCGCGCTAGCGGAGACTTTTTTCGGGCTCAAGTAGCCGCCCCGAGCTGGCAGCCGGGTTGCGGTGCTGCGCTTCTAAGCAATTAGGCTTATGGGCAGCATGCCCATGTAACCGCTATGCGCGCCTAGGCTGGCAGCCGCTACTACACCATATACAGCCAACCTCCAGCTTACGTCCATTGGTAAAAGTCCACAGCAGCCGGACGACACGTCCGGCTGAGCGGGCGAACGACGCTACCTAACCAACCTTTTAACTGTTTTGTCTCAACATTTCGGACCAACGAAAATATTTGGGCACTATGACTACAACCAATAAGCGAGACCAGCCTACTGTTCGTGTTTGTCTTTTATATATAAATATTTAGGTAAGCCATTTTTCTTTGCCTTATCATAGTTATAGTAGAAATCATCTGTTTCCCCTATTTTTCTATAAACCAAAGAAAGATAATAATAGCCGTATATATTCCTTGAGTCTAGTTCAATAGACTTCTTTAAATCACCAACTGCAGCATCAATGCTATCCATTTCAAATCTTGCATACCCCCTTTTACAATAAAACATACTTATATCAGGTGAATAATTTATAGCAATAGTATAATCGTATACTGCAGAACTGTAATCTTTCAGACAACTATAGCACAATGCTCTATTGTAATATGTCGCAGGATTCAACTTATTCAAGTCGATCGATCTAGTATAGTCATTTATAGCTTTGGCATATTTTCCTATCCTATAATAGGAGGCCGCGCGGCCTGAATAAGCCTCACTTTTCTGATCGTCTAAAGCAATGGCCTTGGAGTATTCATCAATAGCGGCCTTAGGTCGCTCCATATCATACAAAACAATCCCCTTGTCGTAGTAAAACTCCCAATTACTTCCATCAAGTTGGATAGCTTTATTCAAATCAACCAAGGCCTTGCCTAATTCTCCCAGACCGTAGTATGCTTCACCTCGGGCACCATAATAAAAAGCGCTGTTCGGACTTTGAGCAATTCTTTCAGTTGCAGTTTTGACAACATTTAGCAATTCTGCCTTACTAGTATCAACCTGTGAACTAGTATTTTTTGCTACAAGCAACAACACCAAGATGCATACAAAGACTCTACTTCTCATCTGTTTTTCTCCTTATTTTATTCATAACGCCTTACTCTCCTAGAAGAAGTTCAAGTACTTCTTCCAACGGACGAGAACCTCCGCACCATCTGGAATCAGACGAACAAAAACACGCTATATCAATCAATTTATTGCCAAATAAATCTATTTAAGAATAGCAGCACTATCCCTTCGCATCGAATCTTGTCGATGTTTAATTATCTCCTTAGAGCTTATTGAAGGAACTTTTAACCATCCACTTGAAGGTGGTGGTGGAAAGTAAGACGGAATCTCATAATTTAAGTATATTTGAGAATTCTCAGGGTTACTCTGTTCGAACTTCACAATAAATTTCTTTTTAAGAATTTCCTTTCCATGCTTGCCTCGAGAATTACTATTAACATATCTTTTATTATTAACATAGTAATAATATTCAGCCCAATAAGTTCCAGAAATACCAGTATGTCCAATGCTAGTAACTGTACCAACTGTATAAAAAGAGTATTTATTAAGGTTATTCCTCTTGATGTTAGAATAAATTGTAATAATTACTATTAACAGTAACCCAAATCCAAGTATAATTGCATCTCTTCTCTTGAACTCAGCCATAATATTTCTACTTTATTGATTTAACAATTCCACCAATACCATTTGTTATTGTTTCTACTGAAAAAACACCTACGAAGGAAGCACCTTGCTCATTTCCTATCAATGGTTTTAAAATATTATTACCGTAATAACTATTTAGTGATCCAACCGAAAAAGAAGCAGCACAGTCTTTTAATGCCTGTGAATACTGAACTTTCCCATTGAAGGTAGTTTCCCATCCATTAGTAGTTAAATTTACTTGACTTCTCCAATATGCACCGGTTAAAGGATTAGTAACTCCTGGCATAAACGCATCAAAAAAGTCAACCTTCCTTCCTGTTAATACGTTACCCAGCATACCTGCACTCGCCTTTCCTAGATACACGCCCGCACCATCCCATGTTAACGAAACGCCTGCATAAGGAGCAAGGGGCACTGCTATAGCCATACGTGTTGCTGAGTGATTTGCAAATTCGTTCCTAGCATTTTCTATACTGCCATTAAATAAACTCTGCTTCCCCCGCATGGGAAGTTCACTCTTGTTGCTCAGCATTTTCCCAAACAGACCAAGGTTATTCAGAATGTAATCTTTCAAATTAATCTTTTCATCGCTGGTCATCTGCATATTTTGAAAATAGTTCGTATAGGTTCCATCATCATTCAACTTAGAGTAAGTTTCTCCTGCATTTCTATAGCCCTTATGCCTAGCCGAACCATCAATGTATTCATATTTTCCCGTACCTTTTCCATCCTTTCCTAAAACCTCATACCAATCCTTCCCGTTAGGATCCACAAATCTTATGGGATTGTCCGCAGCATAGTGGTATGGTGCATATGAATTATACTTTTCTGTTCGAGGGTCAATCACATTCCATCTCCCTAAAGCTGGCTCGTAGAACCTAGCGCCGTAGTCATACCAGTCCAAAGAACGTCCGGCCACCTGCAGGAACGCCTGCAGCTCTCCGTCAAAGGCCGGACTTTCGCTGCGCTCCAGCTTGCCGTTGTAGCGGTAGGGGTTCGGGGCTCCGCTCTGGACCGCCTGCGTCCTTCCATTCAAAGAACCTATAGCGAAGGTAGGGATTAATTTGATGATGAGAATAATTTAAAAATTAGCTAATGCGGCAATCCGGCAGTGGCCGGACAGGTTATGCCAATGAAAAGTCAGTCCCGCGAGGGACGACAGTATGGTAGCAA
>MTLE01001361.1_pt5 | contig 109774 bp, 85 predicted proteins | sample 1982461 | NCBI WGS metagenome assembly MTLE01 (sample SAMN05712605, study PRJNA340218) | biofilm metagenome | isolation source: sample SPL anode biofilm adapted to -200 mV | place: USA | collected 2012-02-03
TTCAGGGCCAGCAGGTTGGTCTGGTAGGCGATGTCGTCGATGATGGCGATCTTCTGGGCGATCTGCTTCATGGCGCCCACGGTCTCCCTCACCGCCTGGCCCCCTTCCACCGTCTCCTTGGCGGTCCGGGTGGCGATGTCCCCGGTCACCTTGGCGTTCTCGTTGTTCTGGGCGATGGAAGCGCTCATCTCCTCCACCGAGGCGCTGGTCTCCTCCACGCTTGCGGCCTGCTCGCTGGCGCCCTGACTCAGGGACTGGGCGGTGGAGCTGAGCTGCTCCGAGGCGCCCACCAGCGACTGGGAGGCTTCCTGCACCTGGCCCACCACGCTGGCCAGCTTTTCAACCATGTTCTTGATGGACGCCATCATGCTCGTGGTGTCCCCCGGCTGCAGGTCCACCTGGACCGCCAGGTCCCCGGCCGCCACCTGCTGGGCGATGGAAGCGGCCTCCATGGGTTCGCCGCCCACCTGGCGCTTGATCATGCGGGTCACCAGGAGGCCCAGTCCCATGGCCAACGCGAAAACCACGACCGTGGTGAGGGTCATGTTCCGCCGGAGCCCGTCGTAGGTGGCCGCCCCGGACTTGTCGGCCTCTTCGGCCACGTGGCCGTTGTCGTCCAGGATCTTCACGAGCATGGCCCGCAGCTCCAGGTACTTCGGCCTGGCTTCGAGCATCGTCATCTTCTTCGCGTCCTCGACCTTCTTGTCGTCCATCAGGGCCGCGATCTTCCGGATCGTCTCCCCGTAGCTGGTCCACTTGGGATCGAAATCGGCCCAGAGGGCCTTTTCGGTGTCGCTCATGTTCGTGGCCCGTTCCTTCTTGGACCATTCCAGAAACTCCTTCTTGGCCAGCTCGATGTTGGCGAGTTCGGCCGCGCGGCCCTTTTCGTCCGGGGCCATGACCATGTACACCACCCGCAGCTGCAGGGCGGCCATGCGCACGATGCAGTTGGCCAAGTAGTTCTGGCCCAGGACGTTTTCGGTGTAGACCTGGTGCATGAGGCCGGCGACGGTCGAGGTGCCCCTCACGCCCATCGCCCCCACCCCGACCGACAGGATGGCCACGATCAGGAAGGCAAGCAGGAGCCGTGCGGAAAGGCGGAGGTTGTTCAAGAAGGACATGGCAGCTCCTTTGGAACCTGGTTGGGGGATGGGACGATCGACACCGTGTAAGGAGTCATCGGTAAATCCTGTGGGAGGGTGAGATTGGTGTGGATTGTGCACGCTTCCCGGCCACCTGCAAGCCCCAATAAAAAGGTTCTTTATTGAAAACATCAAATACGAATCAGAACCGGCCGGTCCCGGCCCGGGCCGGACCGTTCCCCCTGCCCTGGCCAGCCGGCCCTGACGTTTCCGCGAGGCGGAAAAAGGCCATGGTGGACTGGAGCTCCATGGCCTGGGCGTTCACCTCCTCGGAGGTGGAGGCCAGTTCCTCGGAGGCCGCCGCATTCTGGGCGACGGCCTGGCTGATCTGGCCGATGGCGCCGTTGATCTGGCCCACCCCGGCGTTCTGCTCCGAGGAGGCGGCGGCGATTTCCAGCACCAGATCGCTCGTCTTTTGAATGGAAGGGACGATGGTGTCCAGGAGGTGCCCGGCCCGCTCGGCCAGATCCACGCTGCCCGTGGCGAGCCCGCTGATCTCCTCCGCCGCCACCTGGCTCCGTTCGGCCAGCTTGCGCACTTCCGCGGCCACCACCGCGAAGCCCCGTCCGTGCTCCCCGGCCCGGCCCGCCTCGATGGCCGCGTTCAAGGCCAGCAGATTGGTCTGGTAGGCGATGTCGTCGATGATGGCGATCTTCTGGGCGATCTCTTTCATGGCCCCCACCGTCTCCCTCACGGCCTTGCCCCCTTCCCGGGCTTCCTGGGCGGTGCGCGCGGCCAGATCCCCGGTCACCTTGGAATTCTCGTTGTTCTGGGCGATGGAGGCGCTCATCTGCTCCACCGAGGCGCTGGTCTCCTCCACGCTCGCGGCCTGTTCGCTGGCGCCCTGGCTCAGGGCCTGGGCCGTGGAACTCAGATGTTCCGACGCCCCCGCCAGGGACCGGGAGGCCTCCTGCACCTGGCCGATGACCCCCCCCAGCCGCCCCACCATCTCCTGCATGGCCAGCAGCAGGCTGCCCTTGGCCCGGGGATCCACCTCCACGGCGGTCGTGAGATCCCCGTCCGCCACCCGCCGAACCACGTCGGCGGCATAGGAGGGCTCGCCGCCCAGGCTCCGGGTGATGCTCCGGGTCACCAGCCAGGCCGCGACCGTCCCGGCCGCCAGGCCTATCAGGAGGAGGATCACTTGAAGGCGCTGGGCCTGGACCACCGCCGTCTCGATGGCGGCCGCCTTGGCGGCGTTCTGCTGCGCCAACTGGGCGCCCAGGTCGTCCAGGGCCTGCATCCAGCCGCCATAGATGGGACGCAGGGTCCCCAGGATGAAGTCTCCGGCCTCCACCTTTCCAGGCTTGCCCATGAGTTCCATGAGGTGGTCGATGGCCGGGTACGCCTCCACCCGGCTGGCGCGGACGCGGGTGAGGATCTCCTGCTCGGCCGCGGGAATCCGCCCCTTGCGGCCTTCGTTGACGCGGGCCAGGCGGGCCTCGGCCTCGTCGTAGCCCTCGCGGGCCTTCCGGTAGAGCCCCTTGCCCCGTTCGTAGGCGGCGGCCTCCCGGGCGATGACCATGTCCCGGTACGCCACCCGCATGCGGTCGGCCGAGATGATCATGGCCTGGGACGCGGCCGCCGCGGCCTGGTTCACCCGGAACATCTCCGCGGTCTGCGCCTCCATGGCGGCCATCTTCCGGTTGTCCACCAGGATCGTGGCCACCATCAGCGCGAGGAGCAGGCCGAATCCCATACTCAGCTTCCCGGCGACGCGAAGGTTCGAAAACAGGCCCATGGCATACCCCTTTCGCAAGCGTGCAGTCCTCCAGCCACCGGCCGGATTCCGGACGGGAACTGGGTTATGTAATCCGTAATTCATACATCGGCAGGCTTCCTGGAATTCTTTATTCCGGTTTTCTCCACCCCGTTGAAGGGCCGGCGGGGACCCGGAAATGGGGCAAGATGGATCCAGGAGGCCGACCATGCCCATGCCACCCATCCTTCCCACCCTGGACTGGAAAGCCATCTTCGAATCCGGCATGCCCTATTCCCAATGGATCACCACCGGTACCGTCCCCGCCAACCGCGCGCGCATGGAGGAGCTCCTGGGGGCCCGGGCCCTGGAGCCCCACGTGCGGGGGTTCCTGGCGGCCCTGGCACGGCCGGTGCGCGTCGTGGCCATCGCCGAGGACTGGTGCGGCGACGTGGTGCGGCACGTGCCGGTGCTCCAGCGCATGGCCCAGGCCGCGCCGGCCCTCCAGGTGCGCTACGTCTCCCGCGGCCAGCACCCGGAGGTCTTCGCGCGGTTCCTCACCAACGGCGGGGAGGCCATCCCGAAATTCGTCTTCCTGTCCGAGTCCTGGGCCGAATGCGGCAACTGGGGCCCCATGCCCGCAGCCCTGCGCGACCTCATCGCCCGGGGCAAGGCCTGCGGCGACGTGGCCGCGGCCCGGAAGAAGGTCTCCGCCCGCTACGAGGCCGACCCCGAAGGCAGGGAAACCCAGCGGGAACTCATGGCCCTGTTGGAAATCGCCGCCTGTTCGGAGCCCTAGAGGGTTAGCGGAACAACCAGCTCACCTTCACCTGGATGGCGTCGTCCGAGGGCAGCCGGGAGAGCACGGCAACGTCGTTGCGGGGGCTGAGGCTTCCCCGGTCGTTGATCAGCGCGTCCGTGGCCACCCCGTGGGTGTATACGAAAAACAAGGTGGATCCCGGCTTGAATTCCCAGCGGACAATTAGATTCTCATTCCACACCCGGTCCGAGAAGCTGGTGGTGGCGCTGGAGGCGCCGGGGGCGAGGGTCGCGTCGTCCACGTAGCTCTGGAGATCCCGGAACTCCCAGTTGGCCAGGAGCCACTGCCCCAGCACCTGCACGCTGAGGTTCGGGCTCAGGGCGTAGGCCAGGCGTAGGGTCTCGTTGAACTGGGACATGCGCCGGAGCCCCACGACCGGGGTGGTGCCCTGCGTCTCCAGGTAGCGCAGCTCGCCCTCGTTGCGCGTGACGGTGGTGTCGGACTGGATCTCCATGGCGGGACCGAGCTTGATGGACTGGTACCATCCCGCGTCGGAGGTGGGGCCGTCGGGCCAGAAGGTGCGGTTGGCGGTGATGCGCACGTACCACGGCCGGTTCCCGGGCGTGTCGAAGCCCAGGCCCAGGCCCGGGATGGAGCCCCGGTGGAGGTATTTCTTCACGGGATCCGAGTACGTGCGCAGCTCCCGGTCGTCGTCCACGGGCAGGGCCACATGGGCGTTGCCCCACACAGCCCAGAAATTGGTGAAATCCGTGCTGGCCCAGGTGCTGGCGGTCCGCTGGAAGACCCGTCCGGCCTGGTCCCGGGCGTACGAGAAGTCCAGGCCCCATTCCCAGTTCCGCATGGAGCCGATCCGCTCGTCCCAATGGCGGACCACGCCGGCGTAGATCCGCTGTTCGTCCGCCCTGGCCTGGTAGCCCTGATCGTTGGGATTGAAGCCGCGGCTGGCATTGTCCCCGTTGACCTCCATGCGCCAGCCGGAGGCCCAGCGCTTGAGGTACCGGGCGTATTGCCAGGACCCGGTGGCCTCCGCCCCGCGGGTTCCCGCCTGGCTCCAGGCGGCACTCATCTCCAGCGCGGACCCCCGGTCGGAACTCTTGAGGACGGCGTCCACCGCCCCCACCTTGGCGCTGCGCCCGGCGGGGTCCGCCTCCCGCACCAGGGACGCGAAGGCGCCCACCGTGCTCCCGCGGCCATCCACCTTCTGCTGGGCCCGGACGACCCCGTAGGTGGCATAGGGGGAGATGGAGCGGCCCAGGAGGCTTCCGTCGTCGTTTTCCACGGTGCCCCGGGCGTTCTCCACCCCCGCGGCCAGCGCGCCCAGCGAAAGGCCCGTGTCCAGCTTGGCCGTGTATTTCGCCGCCGCCGCGATCTCGGCGGTCGCCGGCCCGTTCACGAGCGTTTGGCCGTCGTCCAGGGTGGGATCGACGAGACTCCGGCCGATGCGGCGGCTGTAGAAGAGCCGGACGCCGGGGAACTGGAAGATCTCCATGCCTTCCAGGAAGAAGGGGCGCTTCTCGGGAAAGACGGTCTCCACCGTGGACAGGTTCAGCACGGCCTGGTCCACCTCCACCTGGGCGAAGTCCGGGCGCAGGGTGAGGTCCAGCTGGGAGGCGGAGGTCAGGCCCAGGTGGGCGTCCAGGCCCACGTTCCCCTTGCGGCCACGGTCATCGAAGGAATTGGCCGTCTTGAATTTGTCCGTGTAGGTGAAGAAGGGGATCCATTCCCGGCGGGGCTGGGGCGCCACCCCCTTGATGCCCGTGAGGTCCGGAAACCGGCTGGCGAAGGCGTTCTCCCCCCGGGGGGGCAGGTCCCAGTAGCTGGACTCCCGGATGGCGCCCGAATCGGTGCGGCTGAAGTTGATGCCCCACACCTCGTTGCCCCCGGTGCGCAGGCGCAGGACGGAGAGGGGGATCTTGAGGATGGCGGTCCATCCCCCGGGACCCGCCTTCACCCGGCTTTCCCACACCGCGTCCCAGCTGGAATCGCCGGAGATGGAATCCCCGGCGTAGATGGCGTCCCGCTGCACGCCGGCGGCGTTCACCAGGAAGCCGAAGGCGGTGCGCCGGTCCCGGTTGCTGTCGATGTAGACCCCGAACCAGTCGCTGGTGCTTTCCTGGTCCCGGCGGTGCAGCCGACGCACGGGGCGCGTGCCCCGGGGCAGGCCCATGTGCGCGCCCACGTAAAGGAACTGGTCGTCGTAGAGGACCTTGACCTCCGTGGGGGTGGCCGCGTCCTGGCCAAAGTCGGGCCAGGAGGTGCGGAACCCCGTGGCGGCCGGGGCCCGGTCCCAGTCCGGCTCGCCCATGCCGCCCTCCAGGCGGATGCGCCCCGTGGTTCGCACCGCTTCCAGCCCGGCCGCCCCCAGGGCCGGCCCCAGGACCATCCACCCGAGCGCCGCCCACCGCGCAAGGCGCAGAGGGATGACGGGCGAGCAAGGATTCATGGACGCTCTCACATAGGAAGGGACCGCACGACCAAAAGACCCGCTGATCCCGTTTGTAATCGTAGCAAAAAAGGTAAACACGGTGGCTATGATGGTTTCCAACTTTCCGGGAGGTCGCTGATGGTATCCCTCACCCAGCTTTGGCTGCCCATTCTGCTGGCGGCCGTTTTCGTCTTCCTGGGCAGCAGCCTGGTGCACATGGCCCTCAAGTGGCACAACTCCGACTACCGGGCCCATCCGGACGAGGAGGGCCTCCGCGCGGCCATCCGCAAGGGTTCCCCCGGCCCCGGCCAGTACGCCCTGCCCTTCTGCGGCGACCCCAAGGCCATGGGTACCGACGAGATGAAGCGGAAGTACGAGGAGGGCCCCATGGGGTTCCTGGTCCTCACCGCCCCCGGCGTCCCGAACATGGGCAGCTACCTGGGCAAGTGGTTCCTGTACACCCTCGGGGTGTCCTTCTGCGTGGCCTACGTCGCCTCCCGCACCCTGGCCCCCGGCACCCCCTACCTCCAGGTGTTCCGGGTGGCGGGCACCGTGGCCTTCCTGGCGTACGCGGCCGGGAGCGTCCAGGGTTCCATCTGGTTCGGCAAGCCCTGGAAGGTCACGCTCAAGGAACTGGCCGACGGCCTCATCTACGGCCTGCTCACGGCCGGGGCCTTCGGGTGGCTTTGGCCCAGGTAGGAATCGGCACCTAAAAGGGAAATAAATCGGTAAGTAGTAATCATGGCTTAATCGTCGTGAACCGGGATTTGCACCTCGGGGGGACGATGGCAGGAATCTGGTTGAAGCTGTTACCGGCCAGGCCGTGGCGATCCGGCAGGATCATCGAAAAGAATAAACGCTGGGGCGCAGAGGGCTCGCAGAGGCGCTGGGAAAAGAAGGTGGAGCAGATCGTTCACACCAGAGGCTGATCCCCCAGCGCCCCAGCGAGTCCCCAGCGCCTCTGCGTTTGATCTTTTTCCCTGGTTGTAGTGGCGCAACGCGTGCGTGCCATGCCAAAGAGCAATCCTTGGATCCCCCATGCCCCGAGCCGATCGGGTAGAACCCACTTCCGCCCAGGGATCCCAACCTAGCGTCCTTTGAATTCATCCATGGAGCGGTTCACCCCGAAGAACCCGGTGATGGCGTCGAAGATCGGGGGCGGCAGGAACTTGATCATGAGCACGGCCACCACGAACCGCGGCATGATGAGCCGGGCGCGGTTGCGCTCGATGGCGTCCAGGATCCGGAAGGTGGCGTAGGCGGGGTCCAGGATGGGCAGGAGCCAGGGGAAGCGCGTCTTGACGCCGCGGAACATGCCGGTGTCGATGTAGTAGGGGCAGACCACGGTGGTGCGGATGGGGTGGCCCAGGCGCCTGAGCTCCAGGCGCAGGGACTCGTCGAAACCCACGGCGGCGAACTTGGAGGCGCAGTAGTCCGTGAGGCGGGAGGTGCCCGAGAGGCCCGCGGCGCTGGCGACGGTGACCAGGTGGCCCCGGCCCTGGGCGATCATGGCCGGCAGGAAGGCCCGGGTCATCCAGAACAGGGCCAGCGTGTTCACCTGGAAGGTGCGCTCGATGGCCTCGTCGGAGCATTCCAGGATGGGCTTGCCCGTGACGATGCCCGCGTTGTTGATCAGCACGTCCACCGGTCCCCGGGCCTTGAGGACCTTTTCCGCCGTGGCCTGGATCCGGGCCCGGTCGGAAAGGTCCACGGCGAAGACGGCGGTGTCGCCGCCCAGTTCCTCCAGGACGGCCCGCAGGCCGGCCTCGTCCCGGTCCAGGAGCGTCAGGCGCGCCCCGCGCACCCGGGCTTCCTGGGCCATGAGGCGGCCGATGCCGCTGGCGGCGCCGGTGATGAGCACATGGGAACCGCGCAGGCGGGTCATGGGGACTCCACGGAAGGAGGGCCGGGGGAGCCTGGGCCCCCCGGCCCCGTGGCCGATCAGAGACCCGCGAGGGTCGTCATCATCGCGGCGATGGATCCGATGGGATAGGACTGGTTCCGGACCGTGACGGCCGCGCCCCAGCGCCCGGCCACGGCGAAGTCCGAGAAGTTCGCGGTGGAGAGGTAGTGGGGCGGGATGGTGCCGCCCAGGGCGCCGATGTACTGCACCAGGGCCATCCATTCCTTGAGTTCCACCAGGGGCGTCACGGGCCCGCCCGCGTTGATCCGGTAGTTCAGGGCCGCCGCGAGGTTCGCGGAGGAGACCGTGGTGGCGTCCCCCGCGGTCCCCTTGGCGTAGGCGGTGATGTCCACCCCGAACTTGGATTTCGCCGCGCCCATCATCAGCACGGCGTAGAGGTCACCGGCAACCCGGTACCGGGTGGCCGCGGCCAGGTCGAAGGCGGTGGGGCCCGTGCAGGTGGCGTCGGCGGCGGCGAAGGCCGAGATGGAACCGATGGCGCCGATGGCCATGTCGAAGATCTTCGTGTTGAGGGTGATGCCGCCCGTGGCGGCGTCGGCGGCGCCCTTGGCGGCCACGTCCCCGAGCACCTGGAGGTTCGTGGTGATCTGGGCCTGGGTGAGGGTCGCGGCGGGGTCGTTCAGGGCGGCCATGGCCGTGGCGTAGGCGTTGCCCCCGGCCATGGCGGTGAGGAGCGCGGTGGGATCGCCGGTGGCGCCCAGGGTGGCCAGGGCCTGGTAGGCGGTGCCCGCGGCGGGAACGGTGGCGGCCTTGGCCTGGACCACGGAGAGCACCGCGGCGGCGGTGGCGTACTTGAAGTAGAGGTAGGACCCGGGGCCGTCCAGGGCGTAGCCCAGGCCCGAGAGGTTCAGGTAGTAGTCCGAGGGGGTGAGGTTGCACTGGCTCAGGAGCTGGAGGGCGCATACCTTCCGGAGGTCCTCTGTGGTCAGGTAGATGGACATGAGGGGGTAGCCCACCGGGATGGCCTGGGTGGTGTCAGGCGAGATGCCCAGGGGCAGCACGTTGTACGCATTGGCGAAGGTGATGGGCCCGGCGGCCAGGTGGTCCCGGATGACGCCCGAAGCCACCACCCCGGCGGTGTAGGGGGTGGGGTCGTAGCCCCCGGCCTGGAGGGCCGCGACGGCCTCGGCCTGGGTCATGGAGTACTTCGTCATGGTTCCCGCGATGGCCGCGGAGATGATGGCGTTGGGAACGTTGCGCACCGAATCCGCGGCGAGGTCGCCCAGGCCGTTGGGGCAGCGCACGGGGTTCTGGTCGTTGGAGCGCATGTCCTGGGGGGTGGTGCCCACGACCTTGTAGATGCCCGTGGACAGGTCGGTGGGATTGAACACGTAGCCCGGCTGCGAGCCGAACAGAGTCGTGAACAGAGTGCCCAGCCCGTAGTTGAGCTGCGCGTCCGCCTGGGCCACGAAGACCGTCTGGGCGGGGTCGCGCACGGGGTCGACCGCCAGGGCCGTGAGGTTCGCGTCGGTCATGGCCTTGTTGGAGGCCGAGACGACGGTGGTGGTCCGGGAGGCGAAGTTGTAGGTGAGGTCGATGCGCGCCACGTTGGTGGAGTAGGCGCCGGCGCAGATGATCTGGGTGGTCCACGTCTTGCCCGCCACCACGGACTTCTGGGCGAAGCTGGCCTTGGCGTCCGGGAAGGCGTTATGGGTGTGGCCGGAGGCGATGACGTCGATGCCGGTGGTGTTCCTGGCCAGGTTCACGTCCTCGCCGGTGACGGCGTCGATGTTGGAGGAATCGGTCCCGGCATGGGAAAGGGCCACGACCACGTGGCAGCCCTGGGCGGTGCGCAGGTCGTCCACCAGGGCCTGCACGGAAGCGTAGTTCCGGCCGTAGTCGGTGAAGGTCACCGGAGCCGAGGCGGGGGCCGCGGCGGCCGCCTCGGTGCCCATGAGGCCGATGAAGCCGACCTTGAGCCCCGAGGAGTAGGTCTTGGTGTAGGTGGGGGTGATGGCCGTGCCCATGTAGGGGGCCAGGTCCTTGTTGCCGTTGAGCACGGTGTTGGAGGCGACGATGGGGGTGTGGTAGCCGAACTTCGCCTGGGACTGGGCGAGGGCGGTGGCCAGGCCCAGGGGGGTGTAGTCGAACTCGTGGTTGCCCAGCGTCACGCAGTCGTAGCGCAGCGTGTCGATGAAGAAGGTGGCCAGGGGCTGGGCGCCGAGGGTGAGGTCATACAGCGTGCCCATGCTCCAGTCGCCCGAGTCCACCAGCACCACGGAGGTGCCGGAGGGGGCCCCGGCCCTCACGGAATTCACGTAGCTCGCCACCCGCGCATACGAGCCCACGGGGCCCGGGCTGGTGGCGGACACGGGCCCCAGGCCGTTGGCATGGTCATGGACGTCCGTGGTCTGCAGGATGATGACCTTGGCATCCGCGGCCAGGGGCTCCGGCGGCGGCATCTTGTCGGGGGAGGAAAGCGAGCAGCCCACGAGCAGTACGGTGAGGATGCTCCCGGCGGCCAGCGAAATAGCATTCCTTGGCATGGATGGCTCCTGTCCGTTAGAAGTGGTAATCCACGCCGATGGCGAGGATGAAGTACGACTTGTTGTATTCCTTGGTCGGAGCGATGGTGACGCCCTGCGCGGCGTAGGAGGCCGCCAGCTGGCGGTCCCCGGCGTCCGCGTTGGTGTACTTGTTCTGGAAGGCCGTGTGGGCCAGGCCCACGTTGACCTTCATGCGCTTCGTGGCCGCGTACTGGAACCCGAGGCCCTCGGACATGTAGTTGGCGTGCGCCCCCGGAACGCTGATGTCCATGGTGGAGGCCGGGCGCTGGCCGATCTGGTTCAGGTTGATCCCGAAGCTCACCAGCCACCGGTCGTTGACCTGGTACTCGAAGGCCGCTGACTCCTCGTAGGTGTTCCGGTAGGCCTCCGAGGCCTTGACGCCGAACTGGGCGTTGTCGAGCATGCTGAAGTCCACGTTCTTTTCCAGGTAGGCGTTGGCGCCCATGGAGAGCCGCAGGGCCGGCGTCAGCTGGTAGCCGAAGCCCAGGCGCACCACCTGGGGCAGGTCCAGGTGGGCCTTTGCGCCGTCCTTGAAGAGGCCTCCGCCGTCCTTGCCGTCGTGCACGGTGGTCTTGAAGTTGAGCGAGGTGCCCATCTCGTACGTGAGGTTCACCACCGCCTTGTCGTTGGGATAGTAGTTGAGGCCGAATTCGGCCGAGAATCCCGTGGCCTTGTCCACCTTGTCGATGACCAGGCGGTTGTGCGTCCTCAGGTCGTGGTTGAACTGGTTGTAGGTGCAGTACCCGTCCACGCTGCCCACGGTGCCCTGCTGGGACGTCACGAAGCGCCCCGCCGCGGCCACCGAGAACCTCGGGTTGACCTGGATGGCGCCGCCGACCCGCACGGCGATGTAGGCAGAGGAGCCCTTCAGGTAGGAGTTGGACGGGAAATAGGTGGTTCCCAGGCCCGCCGCCAGACCCGCGGCCTGCGCCTGGGCGGGGGTGGCGCCGGCGGCGAGCGCCGCGGCGATGGCGTCGGCGCCGATGACCTGGGAGTACTCGGTCTGGCCGTAGCCCGCCAGCTGCTTGCCCATGAGGTCCAGGGTGGGCAGCCCGCCCTTCCATTCCCGGATGGCGGTGGCCCCGAGGGTCTCCACGCCCAGGAAGGCCGACCAGTCGTCCTTCCTGTAGGCCAGGTAGAAATTGGGGACGATGAGGACCGGGTTGTCGGACGTGTAGGTCTTGTCCCCCACCGCCGGGTTCCCGATGGTGCGCACCGTGGCCTTCTGGAAGATCATCTGGTCGCTGAAGTTGAAGGTCCAGCCCGCCTTGAGCCTGGGGGTCCCGGCCATGTTGTAGTAGACGATGTCCGCGTTGTCGATGGCGCTGTTCCGATCGAACATGCGGATGTATTCCGCGCTCTGGTTGCTGTTGTAGAAGATCCCGCCGGCCGCCGCCGGAGGCATCAGGCCGAGGATCAGCGAGGTAAAGAGCAGGCCTCTCTTCATGGGCAACCTCCTGGGGGGATCCGGATGGTCCGGGGAATGCAGTCTCAGGTCGGGGCAGCCCGAAGCCTGTCGATGGAAGGACATGGAAAAACGCGTGGTTGGGTGGATGCTAGTCCCGCCCGAACCGCCCGTCAAACCTTTGTTGGGGGAGGCTTTCTAAACCGAGGCATTTCAGCTTGACGCCGTCCGCCCGCAGCTTCCAGAATCCGGATGGACTCCAAACAGCGAGGCACCATGGCGACGCGCGATCCCGGATCCGCCTGGCAACCCTACTCCGCCTACCCAGGATCGGAAGCCGGGGTGCTGGTCTCCCACGGGTTCACTGGCGGCCCCGCCAGCGTGCTCCCCCTGGCCCGGCGCCTGGCCGAGGCCGGCTTCAACGTGGAGTGCCCCTGCCTCACGGGCCACGGCCCCCAGTGGCGAGAACTGGCCAAGGCCACGCGGGAGGACTGGCTCCGGGACCTGCGCGAGGCCCTTGGGCGCCTCAAGGCGCGCAGCCGCATCGTCTTCGTGGCGGGCCTCTCCATGGGGGGGACGCTGGCCCTGCGCCTGGCCCAGGGCGATCCCGAAATCCGCGGGGTCGCGGTGGTCAACCACGCGCTGGTCTTCGGCAACCCCCTGGTCCCTTTCGCCTTCCTGCTCAAGCACCTGGTGCGCTCCACCCCTTCCATCGCCTCGGACATCCTGGACGCCGGCATCAGCGAACCCGCCTGCGACCGCACCCCCACCGCCGGCGTGGAGCAGGTGTACCGCCTGGCCCGGGAGACCCGGGCCGACCTTCCCCGGCTCCGCCAGCCGTTGCTGGTCTTCAAGTCCCGGGAGGACCACGTCCTGCCGGCCCGCAACGCCCCCATCACGCTCCGGGAGGCGGGCTCGGCCCACAAGGAGCTGGTGTGGCTGGAACACTCCTACCACGTGGCCACCCTGGACCACGACCGGGAGTTCATCGCCGACAGATGCATCGCCTTCTTCACGCGCCTGACAAGGGAGGCCGAATGATCCGCGCCGCCGCCTTCGCCGTCCTCGCCCTCGCCCCGGCCCTGGCCGGCGTCACGGTGGGCCAGAAGCTCCCGGAGGCCCAGGTGGCCGACAAGGGCGTCATGAACCTGGACGGCAGGGCCATCTCCTACCGCCCGTGGAAGGCCTCGGCCGCCTTCGGCCGGGTCCTCACCATCTACCACCTCGCCGCCCGCATGGGCATCGACGACGTCAACAAGGCCTACATCGACGCCCTCATCGCCGCGCGGCTCCCCGAGACCCTCCCGGACAGCCCCTACAAGACCATCACCGTCCTGAACCTCGCCGAGGCCAACTGGGTCACCCACGGCATCGGAGTCAGCCGGCTCGAGAAGAACCAGCGGGAGACCCCCTACGCCCTCTTCGTGGCCGACGAGAAGGGCGCCGCCCGCGCCGCCTGGGGCCTCCGGCCGGGGCAGTCGGCGGTGATCGTGGTGGACCGGGACGGGACGGTGCTCTTCTTCAAGGAAGGCAGGCTCTCGCCGGAGGAGATCCGCACGGCTGTGGCGCTCATCCGGGCCCGGCTGGAGTAGGCCTCACCAGACCGAGAGGTGGATCTCCGCCACGCCCCGCATCCGGTCCAGGCGCACCGAGCGCCCCCCGGGGTCCCGCAGCCAGCCCGTGTACTCCCCGAAGAACTGCCGGAAATTCACCCTCAAGAAGGGCAGCCGGGTCCGCTCCCCCCGTTCCCCCAGGGGCCGGAACCGCAGCTCCACCTGGCCGTTCTCGGTGAAGATGCGCCAGTCCTCCCCCCGGGGGTCGGCGGGGTCGTAGTCGAAGATGACCTGGGCCAGGCGGGTCCGCCTGCCGTCCACCCAGAAGGCGTTCTCCGGGTAGAAGGACTCGTTCACCAGGGCGGCGAAGTTGGCCCCCACGGAGGTGCCGTCCGGGAGGATCCCCGCCAGGGCGGACCAGAGCCAGTTGCTGTGGCGGTTGAAGAACCCCGCGGACCAGTCGTACACGGCCGCGGCCCGGTCCAGGGGTCCCGCCCGTTCCACGCCGTCGAAGGTCACGGAAAGCGCCTCCGGCAGGAGGGGTGCGCACTTCTCGGTGAAGGTGAACCGGTTGGGATCTCCGCAGCTGGGGTTCACCACCCGCAGCGGCCGTTTCGCGAAACCGAAGGGAAAGCGCCCCTTCACCTCCAGGCGCCCGCCGAAGCTCGCCTCCACCTCCAGGAGCCCTTGGCCGTGGGACTTGGCCAGGCGGAGGCGGCAGGCGCGGCCCTGGTAGCGGATGGCGCCTTCGTCGGGGTCCAGGGGGAAGTCCAGGCGGCCCGGGAGGGTTTTCACGGAGCGCTCCCACAGCTCCCCGGTGCGGAAGTCGAAGAGGAATCCGAAGACGTTGGCCACGTACCCCAGGCGCACCGCGGCCAGGCCCGCGAGGCAGCCGTCCCCCAGGATGCCCAGGTAGCTGAAGGCCCCCAGGGCCATGCGCCGGCGAAGGGCGCCCGCCCTGCGCCCGAAGAAGGTACGCAGGGCGAATGCCTCGGGGTTGAAGCGCACGGGCCCGTCCAGGCAGCCGTAGCCGACCTTGCCGTTCTCCCCGATGAGCGTGTGCATGGTGGACCCTTTTCCCCCAGTCTACGCCCCGCCGGGGCAAACCCATTGACGGAATCCCGGAAGGGATTAACTTGTCTATACAACAGTTGTCCGTACAAGTTCCAGGGAGTCCACGGCCATGATCAGGAAGACCCTCGCCGCCACCATCCGGGACGCCCTGCGCGCCCGGATCGCCGACGGCGCCTGGGAGGACCGCCTGCCCTCGGAGCCCGAACTGGTGAAGCTCTTCGACGCGAGCCGGGAGACGGTGCGCAAGGCCCTGGGGATGCTGGAGGCCGAAGGCCTCATCTACCGCATGCACGGCAAGGGCACCTTCGTGGAGGCGCCCGTGAGCTTCAACCCGCTCTCGGGCACCCTTTCCATCACCGAGGAACTGGCCCGCACGCGCCACCCGGTGCGCAACTCGGTGCTGGAGGCGGCCTGGATCACCCCGGAGCGCATCTCGAGCCCGTTCCTCCGGGGCTTTTTCGAGGGGAACCCCCGGGTCTTCCAGGTCAAGCGCCTGCGCCTGGTGCGCAGCGACGTGCTGGCCGTGGAGACCTCTTACTTCCGGGAGGCGGACTTCCCCGGCATCGAGGGGGCGGACTTTTCCGGGTCCCTCCACAGCCTCATGGGCGGGCGCTTCGGCCTGGTCCCGGACCGGGTGCGCAACCGGTTCCATGCCCTGGACTTCCGCATCAAGGAGGAGCGCGAGGCCGCCCGGGCCCTGGGCAGCCGCCAGGCCATCCGGGTGGAGCGGGCCCTGGTGCTGAAGCGGGAGGTCTACTACGCGGTGAGCTTCACCCTCCGCACCGACCTCCATCCCCTGGAATTCATCCAATTGCCCGGCAGGACCGGGGAGGGGGTCCTGTGAGCCGGGCCGACGACTTCCACACCGCGGGCGCGGGGCTGGCCTGGTCCGCCCTGGAGCGCCCGGGCGCCCTGGACCGGGCCGCCACCCTGGACTTCGACCTGGTGATCGTGGGCGGCGGCATCACCGGGGCCGGCATCGCCCGGGAGGCCGCGCTGCGGGGGATCACCTTCCTCCTGGTGGACAAGGAGGACTTCGCCTTCGGCACCTCCTCCCGCTCCTCCAAGCTGGTGCACGGGGGCATGCGCTACCTGGCCCAGGGCGAGTGGAAGCTGGTGCGCGAGTCCACCACGGAGCGGAACTGGCTCCTCACGGCCCTGCCCAACCTGGTGCGCCCCCTGGGCTTCCACTACTGCGCCTACCTGGGAAGCAAGGACAGCCCGGGCCGGGTGAAGGCGGCGCTCCGCCTCTACGACCTGGTCTCCAACGCCTTCTCCCGCTACCGCATCCGCCGGCACCGCATCCTCACGCCGGCCCAGCTCAAGGCGCGCGAGCCCGGCGTGCGCACCGAGGGCATGGTCCTGGCGGGCCTCTACTACGACGCCAACGTGGACGACGCCCGGCTCGTGGTGGAGGTGCTCAAGGAAGCCCGGGACGCCAGCGGCGGGCGCTCCGTGGCCCTGAACTACGCCGAGGCCTCGGGCATCCTCGTGGAAGACGGCAAGGTGCGGGGCGTGGAGATCCGGGACCGGCTCTCGGACCGGGTCTTCACCGTGAAGGCGGGCTGCGTGGTCAACGCCACGGGCATCTGGACCGGGGAACTCGCGGGCCCGGAGATCCGGCCCACCAAGGGCGTGCATCTGGCCATCCCCAACGCCAGGCTGGGCAACCGGGAGGCCTTCATCCTCCGCTCCCTGGACGACGGGCGGAACTTCTTCGTGCTGCGCCGGGGCGGCATCAGTCTCATCGGCACCACCGACACGGATTACCAGGGCAGCCTGGACGCGCCCTTCTGCACGAAGGAGGACGCGGACTACCTCCTGCGCACCGTCAACATCCGCTTCCCCGGCGCCGGCATCACCTACGACGACATCCTCTCCACCTACGCCGGCATCCGGCCCCTGGTGAAGGACGGGGGCGGCGACGCCTCGGCCGTGTCCCGCCGGCACGTCATCCGGGACCCGGGCACCGGGGTGGTGGCCATCGCAGGGGGCAAGCTCACGACCTTCCGGCTCATGGGCTGGGACGTGCTGAGCCATTGCTCGCGCAACGGCTACCTGCGCCCCCTCCGGGGCCGGGAGAAGGGCCGGCACTTCAGCCGCCGGCCCCTGAAGGCCGGCGTCACCTGGGAGGCCTTCGGGAAGGCGTTGGCCGGCCTGGGCCTTGCGGGCCTCGTCCCCGAGGACACCCTGCGCCACCTCCACCAGCAGTACGGCCACGGGGCGGTCGCCATCCTGGCCGAGGTGAAGGCGGACCCCCCTTCCGGGCTGCCGCTGCTGGAGGGCCACCCCTTCTGCGCGGCCGAACTCCGCCACATCCTGGACTTCGAGAACGCCCCCACCCTCATGGACCTGATGCTTCGCCGCACCGAGATGCAGCTCACGGTCTCCCACCGCCTCCAGGAGACGCTGGCCTCCAGGGTTGCGGCGGTGGCGGCGGGCTACTACGGTTGGGACGGGGCGCGCACCCAGCGGGAGATCGCCGCCTACCTGGACTACATCCGCAAGACGATTTTCTTCTAGCAGGAAGCCCATGGACGACACGCTTCTGGCCCTGGATTGCGGAACGCAGAGCCTGCGGGCCATGCTTTTCGCCAAGGACGGCACCCTCCTGCGCAAGGTAAAGATCGACTACGAGCCCTACCAGAGCCCCCGCCCGGGCTGGGCGGAGCAGGACGCCGAGCTCTACTGGAAGAGCCTGTGCAAGGCCGTGGGCACCCTCAAGCTGGAAGCCCGGGAGGCCTTCGACGCGGTTCGCGGGGTGGGGGTCACCACCCAGCGGGACACCCTGGTGTTCCTGGACCGGGAGGGCGTACCCCTGCGCCCGGCCATCACCTGGCTGGACACCCGCAAGGCCCGCGCCGTGTACCGCCCCGTCTGGTTCAAGCGCCTGGCCTTCTGGGCCGTGGGCATGCTGGAGGCCGTCCAGAAGACCCAGAAGGAATGCCGGGCCAGCTGGGTGCGCCAGGAGCAGCCCGAAATCTGGGCCTGCACCACCAAGGTGCTCCAGGTCTCGGGCTTCCTCAACCACCGGCTCACCGGGGCCTACCGGGACTCCGTGGCCAGCCAGATCGGACACATCCCCTTCAACTACAAAAAGATGCGCTGGGCCCGGAAGGGCGAGCTGCCCGCCCTCCTCTTTCCCATCGACCGCGCCCTGCTCCCGGAGCTGGTGCCCGCGGGGTCCATCCTGGGCACCGTCACGGCCGAGGCCGCGCGGGCCACGGGCCTTCCCGAGGGCCTTCCCGTCGTGGCCTGCGCCTCGGACAAGGGCGCCGAAACCGTGGGCATCGGCTGCGTGGCGGAGGGGATGGCCAGCCTCTCGCTGGGCACCACCGCCACGGTGCAGGCCACGTCCCCGCGGTACTTCGAGCCGGTGGCCTTCATGCCCCCCTACCCCGCCGCCGTGGCCGGCCACCACAACCCCGAGGTGGAGATCTTCCGGGGCTACTGGATGATCTCCTGGTTCAAGCGCGAGCTCGCACCGGTGGAGGTGAGCGAGGCTGCCGAGGCCGGCGTGGCGCCCGAAGAGATCCTCGACCGGTTCCTGCGGGAGGTGCCCGCGGGGTCCATGGGGCTGATCACCCTGCCCCACTGGGGCCCCAGCCTCAAGCTGCCCGGCACCAAGGGCGCCATGGTGGGCTTCGGCGACGTGCACACCCGGGGCTACATCTACCGCTCCTTCCTCGAGGGCCTGGCCTTCGGCCTGCGGGAGGGCCTGGAGCGCATCGAGAAGGCCGGAGGCAGGCGGATCACCCGCATCGGCATCTCGGGCGGGGCCACCCAGTCCCGGGAGATCTGCCAGCTCACCGCCGACATCCTCGGCCGCGAGCTCACCTCGGGCGAGACCTTCGAGACCGCGGGCCTGGGCGCCGCAGCCATCACCGCCGTGGGCGTGGGCCTCCACCCGGACCTGCCGGGGGCGGTGGCGGCCATGGTCCGCCACGGCCGCGTCTACCGCCCCCGGCCCGCGGAGGCCGAGCTCTACGACCGGCTCTACCGCCGGGTCTACCGCAGGCTCTACGCCCGGCTCAAGCCCCTGTACCAGGAGATCCGGTCCATCGTGAACTACCCCGCGAAGGCCTCCGATGAAGACTGACCCCCAGCCCCCCTGGATCCACGAAGCGCCCCCCCCGGGCTCCTGGCGCTCCCTTTTCAAGTGGGGCGCTCCGGGCGAGTTCAAGCATCCCAACCCCAGGCTCCTGGACCTGATGAAGGCGTCCTTCGCCATGGAGGACGCCGATTTCCGGGCGCCGGTGCGCACCGGGACGGGGCCGGTGGAGGTGGACCTCCCCTGCGGCCTCCCGGCCGGGGACCTGGCGTCCTTCCGGTCCCTCCTGGGCGAGGGCGGCGTCGCCACGGACGGCCTCTCCCGGCTCAGGGCCGCCACCGGCAAGACCATGCTCGACCTCATGCGCCTGCGGGAGGGCCTCGCCGAGAACCTTCCCGACGCCGTGCTCTTCCCCCGCAACCGTCACGAGGTGGCGCACATCGTGGCGATGTGCGCGGACCGGGGCATCGCCCTCACGGCCCGGGGCGGCGGATCGTCGGTGACCCGGGGCCTGGAGTGCCCCCGGGGCGGGGTCTCCCTGGACCTCACCCGCCACATGCACAAGGTCGTCGCCTTCAGCGAGGCCAATCAGACCATCACCGTCGAGGCGGGGATGTACGGCCCCGAGCTGGAGATGCTCCTGAACGGCGCGCCGGGGTTCTTCGGCGCCTCCCGGCCCTACACCTGCGGCCACTTTCCCCAATCCTTCGAGTTCTCCACGGTGGGCGGCTGGGCGGTGACCCGGGGCGCCGGGCAGAACTCCACCTACTACGGCAAGATCGAGGACCTGGTGCTGGCCCAGGAGTGCGTGACCCCCGCGGGCGTCCTGCGCACCGCCAGCCATCCCGCGGCGGCCACCGGTCCGGACCTGGACCAGCTGCTCCTGGGCAGCGAGGGCGTCTTCGGCATCGTCACGGAGGTGACCCTCCGCGTCTTCCGGCACCTGCCCGAAAACCGCCTGCGCTTCGGCTACATGTTCCCCGACTGGCCCGGCGCGTGCCGCGCCGCGCGGGAGATCCTCCAGGGCGAGGCCGGGTTCCCCTCCGTCTTCCGCCTTTCGGATCCGGAGGAGACGGACGTGGCCCTCAAGCTCTACGGCGTGGAGCGCCCCGCCACCGAGGCGCTGCTGGGCCTCTGGGGCCTGCGTCCGGGGCGGCGCTGCCTCCTGCTGGGCACCGCTGACGGCGAGAAGGGCTACGCCCGGAACGTCCGCAGGGCGGTGGGCCGCATCGCCAGGGGCTTCGGCGCCCTGCCCACCACGGGCCTGGTGACCCGGGCCTGGGAGCACGGACGGTTCCGGGACCCCTACCTGCGGGACGACCTGCAGGACTTCGGCATCCTCACCGACACCCTGGAGTGCTCGGTGACCTGGGACGGCCTGGAGCGGGTGCACCGGGAGGTGCGCGCCTTCTGCAAGGCCCGGCCCGGGACCGTGTGCATGACGCACATGTCCCACTGCTACCCCCAGGGCGCCAACCTCTACTTCATCTTCATCACCCGCATGGACGCCATCCCGGACTACCTGGCCTACCAGGCCGGCATCCTGGACACCATCCGCGCCCAGGGCGCGGCGCTCAGCCACCACCACGGCATCGGGCGCATGACCGCGCCCTGGCTGGAGGGCCAGCTGGGCCCGGCGCACATGGACCTGCTGCGCGCCGTCAAGCGCCACTGCGACCCCGGCGGCATCCTGAACCCCGGAGGCACCCTGGGCCTGGACCTGCCAGAGGCGCGGCGGCGGTAGCTAGACCTTCTGGTCCTTCCGGTCCCGCCCCAGCAGGCCCTGGGCGCGCAGGACGGAACGGATCTGTCCCTCCGAGAAGGGCTTGTCCAGGAATCCGCCCACCCCCAGTTCCCGGAAGGCCTCCTGGTCCTTGTCCTCCAGGCGGCCGCTGGAGACGATGATGGGCAGGGAGGGCAGGAGCCGCCTCAGGGAGCGCACGAAGTCCAGGCCGTCCAGGGCGGGCATGTGCAGGTCGGTGATCACGCCCTGGAGGCACGTTCGGTTGTCCTCGGCACGCATGAGGCCGTCCACGCCGTCCACGGCCGTCACCACCACGAAGCCCATGCGCCGGAGCACGATGCCCGCCATGGTGAGCACCCCGGGCTCGTCATCCACCACCAGGAGGGTGCGCCCCTCCCCGGAAAGCTCGTCCCCGGGCGCGGGAGCCCGCCATTCGGAGAAGCCGGGGCGGGCCAGGGGGAGGTGGATCCGGAAGGTGGAGCCCAGGCCCGGTTCGGTCCTCACCTGGAGGAAGCCCTCGTGGCCCTTGAGGATGGCCACCACCGTGGAAAGCCCCAGGCCCGTGCCCTGGTCGAGGGGCTTGGTGGAGAAGAAGGGGTCGAAGATCCTGGAGAGGATCTCGGGGGGGATGCCGGTGCCGGTGTCCTCCACGTCCACCACGAGGAAGGTGCCCGGCCGGGAGGCGGGAAGGGCGTCCGCCACCGGGCCGGTGACCTCCGCCACCCGGGCCTGGAGGGTCAGCCTTCCCCCGTTGGGCATGGCGTCCCGGGCGTTGACGCAGAGGTTCAGGAGCACCTGGTTGACCTGGGTGACGTCCCCCCACACCGGAGGCAGGTCCTCCGGGCCGTTCACCGCCACCTGCACGTTCTTGGGAAAGGTGCTCCGGAGGAGGTTGGCGAGCTCCGAGAGGAGCGGATGCGTCAGGATGGGTTCCTTGGCCCCCTCGGTCCCCTTGGCGAAGGCCAGAAGCTGGCGCACCAGCGCGGCGCCGCGCTTCGCGCTGGCCTCCAGGAGGTCCACGATCCCGGGCGGGGCGTCGGGATACTGCTCCCTCAGGGCCTCCACGCCCATGAGGATGGGGGTGAGGGCGTTGTTCAGGTCGTGGGCCACGCCGCCGGCCAGGGTCCCCAGCGCCTCGATGCGCTGGGACCGGTGGGCCGCGCGATCCTGGATCTGGCGCTCCGTGATGTCCCGGGCGACGTAGATGAAGCGCGGCTCGCCCCTGGCGGGGGCGATGTACTGGACGTTGATCTCCACGGGGATCTCGCGCCCCTCCCGGTGCCGGTGGGTGGTGGTGAGCTGGCGGGACTGGGCTTCGCCCGCCGCCAACTGGCCCAGGGCCGCCTTGAAGTCCGCGACCTCGCCCTGGGGCAGGAGGTCCGGGGCGCTCCTGCCCAGCAGCTCGGCCCGGGTGTACCCCGTCTGGCGCACGGCCCCTTCGTTGACGTAGGTGAACCTGAGGCTGCCCGGCTCGAAGACGAAGGCGCCGTCCTCCGTGGCGTCCAGGGTCGCCAGCGCCTGGCGCACCTCGGCGGTGCGGGCCTCGACGCGGCGCTCCAGGTCCGAATTGAGGGAGCGCAGGAGATGCTCGCTCTCCACCAGGGCCCCTTGGCTCAGGCGCAGGGCCGCCTCGGCGTCCTTGAGGGCGGTGACGTCCCGGGCGGTGGCGTACATGAAGCCGTCGGGCTCGGGCACCGAGCGCCAGGAAAGCCACCGCCAGGAGCCGTCCTTGTGGCGGTAGCGGTTCTCGAAGGTGTGCACCTTCTCCCCGCGGCGCACCTGGCGTTCCACCTCCCGCAGGGTCGAGGCGAGGTCGTCGGGGTGCACGAAGTCCAGGTAGGGCCGGGTCAGCAGCTCTTCCAGGTTCCAGCCCAGGGTCTCCGTGAAGGCGGGGCTGAGGCGCTTGAAGTAGCCGTCGGCGTGGGAGATGCAAAGCATGTCCAGGGACAGGGAGAAGAAGCGCTCCCGCTCGGCCTCGGCCCCCCTCTGGCGATGCCGGCTGCGTCCCGAGGCCTCCGACAGATAGGCCAGGACGGCGGTGACCATGACGAAGAGCCCCATGCCCAGGAACCCCGGGGCGTCCCGGACCAGCACCAGTCCCCCCAGGCGGGGCAATCCCCACAGGACCGCGGCGCAGGAGAGGGCCGTGGCGGCGAGGCCCGCCCGCATTCCCCCGTACAGGGCCGCGACGATGACCGCGGGATAGAACGTCAGCCAGGCGAGACGCTCCCCCAGTGCGGGCAGGAGCCAGATCCGGACCAGGGCGGCGAGGATCACCAGACCCGCCCCGAGGCCGTACGGCATCCATTTCCAGCGTGGCGACAGCAGCGATACCATCGATTTTTCCTATCTCGCCCCCATGTGCGATAGGGCCGGAATGGTCCTCCAGGCCAGGGATTCTACTCCTGAACGACCCTGCGTCCCAATTTCATTTCGCACCCGCCCGCCCAGGCTCCCGGACCGTTCCGGCCGGCGGGTGGGGCCGTGCCCCCACTTGGTCCTGGACGGGTCCCCCGCCGTTCCGGTACGGTTAGCTATCTTTTCACGAGGTATACCCATGCGATGGACTCCGCTGCTCCTCAGCCTCTGCCTCGCGGGCACCGCCTTCGCCGCGGACCGGGTCACCGGGCGCGCCTTCGCCACCCGGTCGGAGGTGGCGGCCCGGCACGGCATGGCCTGCACCAGCCAGCCCCTGGTGACCCAGATCGCCCTGGACATCCTCAAGGCGGGGGGCTCGGCGGTGGACGCGGCCATCGCCGCCGACGCGGCCCTGGGGCTCATGGAGCCCACGGGCGCCGGCATGGGCGGGGATCTCTACGCCCTGGTGTGGGACGCCCGGAGCCGCAGGCTCCACGGGCTGAACGCCAGCGGCCGCTCACCCCGGTCGCTCACCCTGGAGCACTTCCAGAAGCTGGGCCTCAAGCACATCCCCCCCACGGGACCCCTGCCGGTCTCGGTGCCCGGGGCGGTGGACGGCTGGTTCATGCTCCACGGCCGCTTCGGCAAGCTGCCCATGAAGACCGTCCTCGCCCCGGCGATCCGCTACGCCGAGGAGGGCTTCCCCGTGTCCGAGCTCATCGCCTACTACATGGGGCGCAGCATGAACTCCCTGGGCCGGTTCCCGGGCTTCCGGGAGACCTTCTCGGTGGACGGCCAGCGGGCCCCCGTTTCCGGCGAGATCTTCCGGAACCCGCGGCTGGCCCGGACCCTGGCCGAGGTGGCCGAGGGCGGACGGGACGCCTTCTACAAGGGCGCCATCGCCCGGAAGATCGACGCCTACATGAAGGCCCAGGGCGGCTTCCTGGGCTACGAGGACCTGGCCTCCCACCACGGGGACTGGCTGGACCCCGTGAGCGTCAACTACCGGGGCTACGACGTGTGGGAACTGCCCGGCAACGGCCAGGGCATCGCCGCGCTCCAGATGCTGAACATCCTGGAAGGCTACGATTTCTCGAAGATCCCCTTCGGAAGCCCCCGGCACCTGCACCTGGTGGCCGAGGCCAAGAAGCTGGTCTTCGAGGACCGGGCCCGGTACTACGCCGACCCCGACTTCGTGAAGGTGCCGGTGCGGGGCCTTCTCTCCAAGGACTACGCCGCGCAGCGCCGGGCCCTCATCCGGGAGGACCGGGCCTCCCGGCGCCTGGAGGCCGGCAACCCCGCCCTGAAGGACGGCGACACCGTCTACCTCACCGTGGCCGACGCCGAAGGCAACATGGTGAGCCTCATCCAGAGCAACTACCGGGGCATGGGCAGCGGCATGACGCCCGGGGACCTGGGCTTCTGCCTGCAGGACCGCGGGGAGCTCTTCAGCCTCGAACCCGGCCAGGCCAACACCTACGCCCCCGGCAAGCGCCCCTTCCACACCATCATCCCGGCCTTCGTCACCAAGGGCGGCGAGCCCTTCCTGAGCTTCGGCGTCATGGGCGGCGAGTTCCAGCCCCAGGGCCACGTGCAGATCGTCATGAACATCGTGGACTTCGGCATGGGCGTCCAGGAGGCGGGTGACGCCCCCCGCTGGGCCCATGAGGGTTCCCCCGAGCCCACGGGCGAGAAGGGCCATCTGCCCGGCACCGTGCAGCTGGAGAGCGGCTTCCCCCTGGAGACCGTGCGCCAGCTCATGGACATGGGCCACGGCGTGGCCTGGATGCTGGGGGGCTACGGCGGCTACCAGGGCATCCGGCGGGACCCCGCGAGCAAGGTGTACTTCGGAGCCAGCGAAAGCCGGAAGGATGGGCAGGCCTCGGGCTATTGAGGGCCCGGCGGACTGGCGTCAAGGGCCGATCCGGCGCACTATGGGTACTTCGCTCGACGCGCTTCGGATGGGGAACCCATGCCCTTGAGACCCTGGTTTCTGGCAGGTCTGGCCCTGGGGCCGGTGGCGCTGCGCGCCCAGGCGCCTTCGCCGGCCCCCTACTTCCTGCTCACCCAGCAGGCCCGCACGGCCTTCACGGTGGAGGGCGCGGGGGCCCGGGCGATGGGCATGGGCGGCGCCTTCACGGCCGTCGCGGACGACGCCACGGCCGTGTCCTACAACCCCGCGGGGCTGGCCCAGCTGGTGCGGCCCGAGGTCTCGGCCGTGGCGCAGGGCTTCAGCCGGAACCTTGATTTCAAGGGCTTCACGGGCAGCGTGGCCGGGGTGAAGACGGCCTTCGAGGACACCTACAACAAGGACCGGGACCTGGCCCTGAGCTTCGCGTCGGCGGCGGTGCCCTGGAAGGTGGGGGGACACAACTTTGTGCTTCTGCTCAGCTACCAGAAGGTTTTCGATTTCACCTACCACAGCGACGTGGCCTACCTGGCTTCCACCAACGGCGGGACCACGTCCCAGGCCATCGGCCAAACCGTGGGCCAGACCGGAGGCGTGGCCCAGTATTCCCTGGCCCTGGGCGCCGAGGTCTCCAGCCGGATTCTCCTGGGCGTGGCCGTGAACCGCTGGGTGGGCCGTTCGGGCTTCACCTCCTTCTCCCAGCGCACCACGACGGGGGTCGCCCCCGTCTTCGATTCGAACCTGTCCCAGCAGAGCACCTTCCAGGGACTCAACGCCACCCTGGGCCTGGTCTGGCGCTCGGAATGGCTGAACCTGGGCTTCACCTACCGCACCCCCTTCCGGGCCACGTACGTGTTCACGAACACCTACACCTACCTGGACAACGCCGTGGGGATCCCCGCCACGGAGACCGGCGGCGCCACCTCCACGGCCATCGACTGGCCCGAGACGCTCACCTGGGGCCTGGGCCTCCACCTGGGATCCCGCACCCTGGTCACCGCGGACTGGAGCCTCACCCCCTGGTCCAGGGCCCGGTTCCACGGAGGCGCCCTGGACGGCCTCAACTGGTTCGACCTCCAGGCCCGTTCCCAGACACCCAAGGCCACCGACGCCAAGCTGGGGGTGGAATGGCTGGCCGTGGTCCGGCCCGGGCTGGTGGTTCCCCTGCGGGCCGGCGCCTTCCGGCAGCCCCAGCCCCTGGTGGACCCCCTCACGGGCGCCCAGCGCATCCTGCAAGGCTGGACCGTGGGGGTGGGCGTCAAGCTGCGGAACCTCACCTTCGACATGGCCCTCAAGGCCACCCACGACCACCGGTTCATCTCCCGGTACAACACCGACGCGCCCATCGGCGGCATCGCCTCCACGGCCTACGGCATGGAGCGCCTGGAGGAATACCGCCTCTACCTTTCGTGCATCTACCAGTTCGAGACCGGGCCCGTGCACCGCGCCCTCGCGTGGATCTTCGGATGACCTGGGCAATGGCGTCCGGATGGCCCGCGGTCCTCGTCGCCCTCGCGGCCCCCGGCTGGTTCACGTTCCACACCGCGTACCAGGACGGCCTCGACGCCCTGCGCCGGGGCGACGCCGCACTGGCCTCCCGGGCCTTCGCCCGGGCCATCGAACTGGAGCCCACACCCGGCCGCCAGGTGAAGACCTACGGCCTGAATTTCCTCCCTACCTATCACCCCTACCTCCGCCAGGCGGAAGCCCTCCTGGCGCTGGGCGACCTTGCCGGGGCGGAACGCGCCCTCCAGACCTCCGAACGCCTGGGCCTCGAGCCCGCGCCTGAGCGGGATGCCCTGAAGAAGCGGCTCCGTCTGGCCTCGCAGAAGCCGGCGCCCGCCGTGGCGTCCCCCGCCCCGGACCCGGTCCAGGCCCCGGCGGCCGCGCCCCAGCAGGTCCCCGCCCGCGCCCCCGGGACGCCCATCCAGGAGCCCGCCTCCGGCACGACCCGGGAAACCGCCCCCCCTCCCGCCGGGCTTCGCGATCCCGGGCCGGCGCCGGTCCGCCCCGCGCCGTCGGTCCCTGTGGAAAGCGCGGCGCCCCCCGCGGCCCAGCCGGCCCCGTCGCCGGCGCAGGCCGCGCCCGAGGCGCCCGGCAGATCCTGGGGCCCGGGAATCGCGATCCTGGGGGCGGGCACCGCCGGTCTGGCCCTGGTCCTGCGCAGGCGCACTGGCCGCAACCGTCCCGCCGCGGACGCCGGGGCCCCGCCCACCACCATTGCGGATCCCAACCTCCTGCGCGCCTTCGGGCCCTACCAGCCCCTGCGCCTCCTGGGCGACGGCGGCTGTGCCTCGGCCTACCTCGCCGTCCACCGCGACACGGGCGCCCAGGTGGCCCTCAAGGTGCCCCACCGCCACCTCACGCAGGACCCCGGCTTTCGCGCCCGGTTCCGGAGGGAGGCCGCCCTGGGAGGGCGGCTCGACCACCCCCACATCGTCCCCATCCTCACCCCCGAGCCCTCCGAGGAGGACCCCTGGATTGCCATGACCTTCATCGAGGGCACCACCCTCGAGGCCTTCCTGGGCGACCGCAAGCCCCTCCCGGTGCCGTGGGCGGCGGCCATCGCCACCCACGTGGCCGAGGCCATCGCCCACGCCCATGCGAAGCAGGTCGTCCACCGCGATCTCAAGCCCGCCAACATCATGCTCAACGACGCAGGGGCATGGGTCATGGACTTCGGCGTGGCCCGGGTCCTGGACGGCACCGCCACCTCCTCGACCATGTTCATCGGCACGCCGTCGTACGCGGCGCCGGAATGCCTCGTGAACCCCCAGGTGGGACCCGAGGCGGACGCCTACGCCCTGGGTCTCATCATCTTCGAGATGCTCACGGGGGAGCAGGGCTTCGGCGGGACCTCCGCATTCCAGATCCTGGAGGCCCACCGGACCCGGCCCCTTCCCCGGGTGCGGAGCCTCCGCCCCGAGGCCCCCGAGGCCCTGTGCGACCTGGTCGACCGGCTCTGCCGCAAGGCGCCCGGCGAACGTCCCGGGGATGCGGAGATCCTGGAGATCCTGAGCGGCCTGGCGCCTATCGCATCATGGCCACCGCCCGCTGGAGTTCCTCCGGCGTGAAGGCGGCGAAGGCCATCCGGGTGGCGGCGAGGTCGGTTCCCGCGAGGCTGTAGTGGCGGCCGCGCCGGAGCTTGAGTCCCTGGGCCTGGCAGCCCTTCACCCAGGCGCCGAACGCCTCGGGGTCCCCCAGCGGCCCGCGGCCCCGGAGCCAGAGGGCCATGGCCCCGCCCGCCCACGCCAGGCGGTCCCCCATGGCATGGGTCAGGGCGTCCTGGACCGCTTCGGCCCGTTCGAGGCAGGCCTTGCGGGCGCGGAGGATCTGGCGTTCCATTTCGCCGTCCAGGAACAATTCGGCCAGGGCCCATTCGGTGGCCGGATCCCCCTGCCAGTCGAGCCGCTGCCGGGCGCGGGCCAGGGGGGCCGCCATGGCCTCGGGCACCACCAGGTAGGCCACGCCCAGCGCCGGCGCGAAGATCCGGCTCAGGCTCCCGAAGTGGAGGACCTGCCCGGGATCCAGCGCGGCCAGGGGCTCCGGGGCGTCCAGGTGCTCACCCTCGGGATCCAGTTCGAGGATGGGGAACCGGCCCCGGCGGGAGAGGTCCAGGATCGCGGCCCGGCGGGAATCCGCGAGGCGCGCCCCGGTGGGGAAGTGGCTCCCGGGCGTGAGGACCAGGAGCTTCGGGGGATCCTCCCGCAGGAGGGCTTCCAGGGGCTCCACCCGGAGGCCTTCGCCATCCACGGGGAGCCCCCGCACCTGGGCCGTGCAGGCCTGGCGCAGCGTCTCCCACAGGGCCGGGTCGCCCGGGTCCTCCACGGCGACGGTGCCGCCCCGGCCGCCCACCAGGGCCTGGGCCACGAGCGTGACGGCCATGGATGAGCTGCGGAGGACAAGGATCCTTCCCGGATCCGCCGGAAGGGCCCTCCGGGCGCCCAGGTGCACCGCGAGCACCTCCCGGAGCCGCAGGAGGCCCATGGGATCCCGGGACCCCATGAGCTGGGGCCCCTTCAGGCGCAACCCACGCTGGTAGGCCCGTCCCAGTTCCATGAACGGGGCGAGACGGGCGTCGGCGCAGGTTTCGCACAGGTCCATCACCACCCCGGCGGGGCTGGTCACCGGCAGGAGATGGTCCGGCAGGTCGAACCCGGGCGCGCCGCCGGCGCCCGCGGCGGCTTCGTGCCTTTCCACCGGGAGCGAGGCGGCGACGAAGAACCCGGCCCGCTCCTGGGAGGTGAGCCATCCCTGGGCCTGGAGCTCCCGCAGCCCGGCCAGGATGGTGTTGACGGTCACCCCCAGCCGGGAGGCCAGCTCCCGCACCCCTGGAAGGGCCATGCCCGGCCGGAGGCGGCCCCGGGCGACGGCCCTGACCACGGCCGCCGCCACCTGCAGATAGAGGGGGGTGCGGGCCTGGGGATCCAGTCGAAGTTCCAGGTCGTTTCCCTTTGCCACGCCGCCCCCGGTTGCTGCCCGATCCCGATCAATAGGAATGATAGACGCACTGGAACACCGCGCGCGCCTTGAGATGGCCGTTGGCCTGGGGGATCCCGAAGACCTGGATCGCGGCTCCCTGCGTGAGCGCCGTGGAGGGATCCGCCGGGGTGAGCGCGGGATACGGGCTTCCCGCATACCAGTCCGCCGCGGGCAGGCTGAGCCGGTAGCACGGCGTCGAGGCATCCATGTCCACGGTGACGGTGGCGGTCCCTCCGGGCAGGGACAGCCCGAAGCCCGAGGCCGCGAAGGGCTCGGCCACGGTGCCGGCGGGCAGGTCCAGGGTCTCCAGCACCGCCCACTGGGCGCTCCACCCCGAGGGATTCGCGCCGTTGCCCCAGGCGGCGTGGACCGCGGCCGTGGCCGGAAGGGCGCCCACGGTGCCGCCGAAGTCCACCTTGGCGCCGGCGGCCGCGGTGAAGGAGGACACGCCGGAATGGATCTTCTCCGGGCTGCCGGCCTCCCACCAGGTGAAGCCCAGGAGCGGGGCGCCGGAAGCGTCGTTCCCGTTGGGGGTGGAGGTTCCGACGAAGGGCAGGACCGTGTCCAGCGCCCCGGCGTCCGTGCCCGAAGGGAAGGACAGGCTCACCTGGTTCCCGTCCACGGCCGTGACGCTGCCCCTGAAATCCGGGGAGACGATGTCCACCGCGAGGAGGGTGACGGGGCCGCGGGTGGCGGGGAAATGGAACATCGGGACGGCCGTGAAGCCCATACCGAGGTTGCCCGCGGCCAGGAGGCCCGGACCCGCCTCCAGGGCCGGCGCGGTGAAGAGGGTGTTCTCGGTGGTGAAGCCGGAGGCCCCGCAGACGAAGCCCGTGAAGCCGTCCCCGTCGAAGGCGGCCAGCCCCAGCGCGGGATTGACCCGCACCACGCGTCCCTGGATCTGGGTGTCGAGGTACCTCCCCGTGCCGGCCCAGATGCGGGAGGCCAGCAGCGTCCCGTCCTTCCGGAGGGTTCCGCTGACGCTCACCAGCCTTCCGGGCAGGGCATCCCCCACCGCCGAAAGGTCCTTGATCAGCTGCCGGGTCCCGGCGTCCACGTCGAAGAACCAGGTTCCGGCCGAAGCGTCCACGGACACGCCCACCCGCTGGGGCAGGAATCCCGAGGGAAAGATTCCCGCCCGGAAGGTGGGCGAGAGCTGGAAGGACTTCCCGGAGGGGTCGGTCTTGTAGGCCGCGCCCCGCAGGGGCAGGAGGGCCATCCCCGCCGGATCCGCGACCACCCGCTGGCGCAGGACCCCGCCCAGGTCCATCGTCCAGAGGACGGCATTCATCGTGGGCACCGCGACCCCGGTGAGGAAGCCCGGGCGCCGGGTGTCCCATTCCAGGGCCAGCACGGCGTTCCCGTCCGCGGCGACCTGCAGGGGAGCCGCGAACGGCACCTGCAGGGCCAGGGTGGACCCGACGCCGGCCCCGGCGACCACGAGCTGCGTGACCCCGGTCTGCGGGGCCTGCGGGAACCCCGGCGATGGCGTGGAGGAGGCGGTCAGCGCCACGTCCCTGCTCGCCGATCCCAGGGTGACGGTGGCGGCCGTGTAGGTGCCCACCGGCGCCGCCAGGCTTCCGATCAGCTGCGTGGCCCGGCCCAGGAGCGCGAGGTTGACCGGGAGCGGCCCGGCCTGGGGCGCGACAAGGGCCACGGGAGCGCCGCCGTCCTGGGGCGTCAGGGTCACCCCGACGACCTTGACGTCGATTTCAGCCCAGTCCTCGGTTCCGGTGCTGGTCATGCACACCGAGACCAGCCCGGTGGTGGGCGGAAGGGTGTGGGTGCCCTGGGAGGAGGAGGAGGTGCACCCCAGCACGAGGGGGACGAGGGCCAGCAGGAGAAGACCTTTGTTGTTCGCCATGGGAACTCCGGTTCAACGAGGCATGAGGCAGATCGAGGTGGCCCAGGTCGGGTTGGCTCCGTCCAGAAGCGGGATTTGCGAACCGTTCTTCCAGAGCACCGCGGTGTCGTCCATGTTGCCGATCACGTAGAGGTCGGTGCCGTAGGGGGCGATGCCGCAGGCCTGGGCGCTCAGCCCCTGGGACACCGGCAGGGTTGTCTGGGTGCCATTCTTCCAGTAGACCGGCACATGGGTCCGGCCGACCTGCACGTATCCCGCGGCGTAGACGTCGGGTCCCGCCACGGCGAGGGCCAGCGCAACGCCCGGGTGGACGCCGTCGGTAAGCGCGACCGGTTCGCCGTTCCTCCACAGGGTGGCCACATGGGCGCCGGCGGCGGTCACGGTGTAGCCCGCCGCCAGCACATCGCCCGTGTCCATGACGGCCACCGCCGCGACCCCGCCGGCGGCCGTATCCGAGCCCAGGCCGAAGGCCACGCCGTTCTTCCAGTACCGGGCGCCCCCTTCCCATCCGGCCACGAAGACGTTCGATCCCTTCACGCAGATTCCGCTGGCCGTGGAGAAGACCGAACCCCCACCAAGGGCGGACCCCGAGCCGTTCTTCCAGTGAACCGCGAGGTTTCTCGTGGCGTCGGTGCCCACGGTCCCGCAGATGTGGATGTCGGCCCCCACCACGGCGATGCCGGTCAGGATTCCGGTGTAGGGATAGGAGGACGCCGGCAGGGACGGCGGAAGGGGAACCTCGGTCAGCGTGCCGTTCGTCCAAAGGACCCCGGGCTCCGGATGGCCGGAATGGCCCCCCACCGCATAGACGTCCGTGCCCGAGACGGCCAGGGCGGTGACGACGGAATTGACTCCGGCCTCGTTCTCGAGATAGACCGCCTTCCCGTCCTTCCAGTAGAGGGCTTGCCTGTGGTCCCCCAGGGTGACGCTGCCCCCCACCAGGACCGAGACGGGCGCCTGGGGGAGCACGGCCCGGTCATTGCTCCCGCCGCCGCCCGCGCAGCCCAGGGCCAGGGCGGCAAGACAGGGCAGCAGGGTCCGGACGATGGGGACGGGATTCATGGGGCCTCCGGGATATGGACCAGTCTGGCTCCCCCGCCCCGGAGGGGACAGGTACAACCCCTGGATCCCGAAGGGTACAGGCCCCTACGGTTCCGCCGGCGGCGGGGGCAGGGTCGCCTTCGTGAAGAACGGCAGCCGCTCCGGGCGCTGCGCCAGGTGGATGGCCACCGAGGCCAGCACGGCGGCGGTGCGCTTGACGTCCTCGGGCGGGACCCGGTCGAGGGTGTCGATGGCGGTGTGCCAGGTGTACTCGAAGTACTCCAGCCCGTCCTGCACCACGCCGATGGCGGGCAGGCCCGAGGCGGTGAACGAGCTCATGTCGGTGGACGGGCCCGTGAGCGCCTTGGGGGGACGGTTGCGGGTGGCCGAAGCGCCCCGCACGCCCAGGTCCTGGAAGGGCGCCAGCAGCTCGCGCAGCACCTGCGAGCCCTGGGCCGGTCCGAACATCGTGAGCCCCCGCACCTGCCCGGCGCCGCCGTCCATGTTGACGTAGGCCACCAGCTCGCCGAACCCGGGCTTCGGGGTTTCCGCGGAGCCGTAGTGGGCCTCCACGTACGCCTTGGAGCCCAGGAGGCCATGCTCCTCCCCGTCCCACAGCGCGAAGCGGATGGTGCGGGCGGGACGGACCCCCAGGGCCTTGATGATCCTCGCCACCTCCATCATCACCGCGGCGCTGGCGCCATTGTCCGTGGCGCCGGTGGCGGTGTGCCAGGCGTCCAGGTGCGCCCCCAGCAGGATCACCTCGCCGGGCCGGGACGCTCCGGGGATCTCGGCGATGACGTTGTGGCCACGCGCGTCCTTGAAGGTCCGGTTCTCGATGTCCAGGGCCAGTTCCACCCTGGAGCCGTCGGCCAGGACCCGGCACATGCGCCCGTAGTCCTCGTGGCGCATGACGAGGGTGGGCACGGCCTTGGCGGTGTCGTAGGCCCGGTTCTGGAAGGCCCGCACCTGGCCGTTGCGCAGGCCGGCATCGTTCACCCGGGCCAGGGCCCCGGATGCCACCAGGAAGGCGTCCAGTTGGGCCTCGGCTTCCCGGGGCGGCAGCGCCCCGGCCCGGCGGGGAGCCTGGGTACGGGGCCCCGGTTCCGGCGCCGCGGGATCGAAACGCCGGGCCAGGGCCTCATCCGCCAGCCGCGGCGGCCGCGGGGAGGGGTTCAGGGCCGGCACCGCCTTGGGCGCTCCCACGAGCACCACGCGCCCGCGCACCGCCCTGCGCTCGACCTCGAACAGGGCCGTGAGTTCGGCCTGGGTGGGCTCCTCGGGGACCTTCAGAAGGTACGCGCCGCCCCGGACCACGCCCCGGGTGGAAGGGGTCCAGCCCACCACCTCCACGCCCAGGTGGGCCTTGTAGGGCGCCTCCACGTGGGCCGAGCAGCGCTCGTTGGCCCAGCCCGGATGGCCGAAGGTCCAGGACTCCAGCCGGGCCTCCAGACCCCATTCCCGGAACCGGTCCACCGTCCAGTCCGCGGCCGCCTTGTACGTGGGCGACCCCGTGAGCCGGGGGCTGAAGACGTCGGTGATGGGATGGAGCGTCGCCAGGATCTGGGACCGCTCCAGCGCCTCCGCGCGGATGCGGGCGTTCAGGACGGCGTCCACCGGCTCCTGGGCCAGGCCCGGCGCCAGCAGGGCGAAGAGGGGGAAGAGGCCCAGAGGATTCATTCAGATCTCCATCGTTTTACGATGGTAAGCCCGCGGGGGCCACCCCCGCGACCGGAATCTGACGGGGGCGCCGGAACCTGCGGCGCACCTGGGCGCATGGGTCAGCACCGGGGAGCCGCGGGCTTCCCCCAACCCGTTCAGGTGGTGCTCCCATGTTCCTTCGCCCCCTCCTCCTGGCCCTCGCCCTGCAGCCCCTCGGGGCCCAGATCCTCGTCGAGCCCGCCCACGGCATCCTCCAGGCGGGCCAGACCCAGACCTTCACGGCCCAGACCCCGGAAGGCGCGCCGGTGGCCTGCGCCTGGACCGTCACCGGCCCCGGGGGAACCATCGGGGCCGACGGAACCTTCCGGGGCGCGCCGGGGCTCCACCGGGTCCGGGGGACCAGCCTCCGCGACGCGTCCCTTTCCGGCGAAACGCGGGTCCTGGTGCTGGAGGACCACGCGGGCCTGCGCACCGTGGGCAAGGTCGACCCGGAGGCCCTCCGCCCCGGATGGTCCGAGGCCCTCCCCTTCCTGGACCTCACCACCGGCAAGCGCCTGGGGGACCCGGGGGCGCGGGTGATCGCGCTGAAGGGGGCCGCCTTCCCCCAGCGGGAGATCATCGGCTACGGCCTGGCCGCCTCCGTGACCTGGCCCGCGCCCGGCCTGGTTCCCGACGCCGTCCTCATGAGCTGGACCGAAGGGAGCGAGCCGGTGCGCAAGGACGTGACGGGGTCCCATGGAGCCGTCTTCCGGGCCCGCGCGGGCATCACCGGCGCCCAGGTGGAGTTCCTCAACCAGGCCTCGCCCCGGGACTGGACGAGCCTGGTCCAGCCCTTGGCCATCACCGTCCGCGGCGTGCTGCCCTTCGCCGGCAACCCCCTGGGGCCGGGCGATGCCGACGGCCGGGGCCTGTCGGCGCGGTTCCGGCGCGCGGAAGGCCTGGCCTTCCTGGCCGACGGAACCCTGGTGGTGTCCGATTCCCAGGCCCGCGCCCTCCGCCTCGTGGACCCCACCGGTTCGGTCCGGACGCTGCCGGACATCCCCCTGGTCTCGCCGTCCTTCGTGGCGGTCCTGGGCGGCGCCATCCTCGTGGCGGACGCCGGCGCTCACGTCATCCGGCGCGTGGACGCCAAGGGCGCCGCCACGGTCCTGGCCGGCGTGCCGGGCCTGCGGGGACACCGCGACGCCCCCGTGGGGGCGGAGGCGCTCTTCGACGATCCCCAGGGACTCGCCGTGGACGGCGCCGGCAACGTCTACGTCGCCGACCGGGGCAACCACGTCATCCGGAAGATCGGCCCCCAGGGGGCGGTGACCACCGTGGCGGGCCTTCCCGGCGCGGCGGGAACCCAGGACGGCCCCCAGGGCACCTTCAGCGCCCTCATGGGCCTGGCTTGGCAGGCCCCCGCGACCCTCTTCGCCGTGGACGGCCACAGCGTGCGCCGCGTCGCCGGCGGGTGCGTGACGACCGTGTACGGCGACCCCGCCCTGCCCGGCGCGTTCCCCCGGATCCCCGTGGACGTCGGCATCGACGGCCGCAGGCCCTGCCTGGACCGCCCCCACAGCGTCGTCGCCCTGGGGACGGACCTGTACGTCACGGAGACCGGCGGCCGCACCCTCCAGGCCATCCACCTCCGCCAGGACGGCCGGGTGAAGCCCTGGATCGTGGCAGGGGATCCGGAACAGGCCGGCACCCGCTTCGGCCTGTTCCGCATGGGCATCAAGGCGCCCCTGGGGGAGGGGTTCGCGGCCCTGGCCGAACCCCGGGGCCTGGCGATGGACGGCAAGGGCGACCTGTTCCTGGCCGACGGAACCTGCGTCGTCCACGGTTCCGCCCCGGGCTCCTCCGGGCCGCGCCTGACCCCGGTCCCGTTCCTGGCCACCTGGGACTCGGCGGTGGGCCTGCCCCTGACGGTGGACATCGACGCCCCGCCCCACGCGGCCCATCCTCCCCATTGGGACCTGGCCGCGCCCATCCACTACCACTGGACCCTGGACGCCCTGGACCCCGAGGGCCGTCCCCTGATCCCCCGGGTGCGCGGCGAGCAGCGCGGGGGCCGCGGAGCCCGGGCGGAGCTCGTCTTCCGGAAGCCGGGGAAGGTGAACCTGCAGGTCACGGTCATCACCGAGGACGGGATTCCGGCCCAGGGGAGCCTCTCGGTCACGGTGCGGTGAGGGCCTGGGCCTGCGCCCCCCCGGGATAGCGGCTACCCTGGAGGGATCCCTGCCCGAGGAAAAACCCATGCGACCCCTCCGCCTCATCCTCCTCGCATCCGCCACGGCCGCCCTGGCCCAGGCTCCGCCCCTGTGGCTGCGCTACCCCGCCATCTCCCCGGACGGCGCCTCGGTGGCCTTTTCCTACCAGGGGGACCTGTACCGGGTCCCCGCCGCCGGGGGCAGCGCCGTTCCGCTCACCGTGGGCGGGTCCTACAACTCCCGCCCGGTGTGGAGCCACGACGGCAAATGGATCGCCTTCGCGTCGGACCGCGGCGGGAACATGGACGTGTACGTCATGCCCAGCCGGGGCGGCGAGGCCCGGCGCCTCACCTTCCATTCCGCCACGGACCTGCCCTTCGCCTTCACCCCCGACGACAAGGAGGTGCTCTTCACCTCCCAGCGGGGCCACGCGGCCCCCAGCCGGCAGTTCCCCGGGCGGTCCTTCCCCGAAACCTGGCTGGTGTCCAGGGAGGGCGGCCGCACCCGGCGCCTCACGGACATCACCCTCGAGAACGCCGCCTACGACCCCACCGGCACCCGGATCCTGTACCAGGACGTCAAGGGCTACGAGGATCCCTTCCGCAAGCACCACACCTCCGCCGTCACCCGCGACATCTGGAGCTTCCAGCCCGCATCCAACGCGTTCACGCGCCTCACCTCCTTCAAGGGCGAGGACCGCGACCCGGTCTTCGGGTCGGACCCCGACGCCTTCTTCTACCTCAGCGAGCGCGACGGCTCCTTCAACGTCTTCCGGGGCTCCGTGGCCCATCCCGGCCAGGCCGAGGCCCTGACCCGCTTCAAGACCCATCCGGTGCGCTTCCTCACCGCGGCGCGCGACAACACCCTGTGCTTCGCCTACGACGGGGAGGTTTGGCTCAAGGCCCAGGGGGCCGAGCCCCGCAAGCTCGCGGTGACGATCCAGGTGGACGGCAGGGCTTCCCTGGAGAAGGTGCTGCCGGTGAACGGGGCCATCACCGAGATGACGGTCTCGCCCACGGGCAAGGAGATCGCCTTCGTGGTGCGCGGTGAGATCTTCGTCACCAGCGCCAACGGCAAGGTCACCCGCCGCGTCACGAGCCGGCCCGGCCACGAGCGCAGCGTGAGCTTCAGCCCCGACGGGCGCACCCTCGTCTACGCCGCCGAGCGGGACGGCAGCTGGGACGTCTTCACCACGCGCATCGTGCGCAAGGAGGAACCCACCTTCTTCGCCTCCACCCGGCTGGAGGAGAAGGCCGTCGCCGCCACGAAGGCCGACGAGTTCCAGCCCCTGTTCTCCCCCGACGGCAAGGAGGTGGCCTACCTTGAGGAGCGCACCTCCATCAAGGTGGCGGACCTGGCCACCGGCAAGGCTCGCACCCTGCTGCCCGAAGGCCGCAACTACTCCTATGCCGACGGGGACCAGGACTACCAGTGGTCGCCCGACGGCAAGTGGATCGTGTACGCCTGCGACCGGGGCCTGGGCTGGCTGAAGGACATCGCCCTGGTGGCCTCGGACGGTTCCGGAACGGCGCACAACCTCTCCCACAGCGGCTTCGGCTGCGGCGACCCGCGCTTCGCCCCCGGCGGAACGATGATCTACTGGTACTCCACCCGCGACGGCAACACCAACATCGCCCAGCAGGGGGTCACCGAGGACGTGTACGGCCTCTTCCTCACCCGCAAGGCCTGGGACCGGTTCAACTTGAACAAGGAGGACTTCGCCCTGCTCAAGGAGAAGGAGGAAGCCGAGGAGAAGGAGAAGGGCAAGGCGAAGGCCAAGGACGCCCCCAAGCCCACGCCCGAACCCGTGGCCATCGAATGGAACGGCCTGGAGGACCGCAAGGCCCGCCTGTCCACCCACAGCACGGACATGGGCGGCGTCCAGATCGGGCGGAACCTGGACAAGATGTACTACCTCGCGAAGTTCGAGAAGGGCTACGACCTGTGGTCGGTGGACCTGCGCACCCGCGAGACGAAGCTCCTCCTCAAGGTGGGCGCCGAACGCGCCGCCCTGGAGGCCACGGCCGACGGCAAGGCCCTGTTCCTGCTCGCCGACGGCAAGCTGCTCAAGGTGGACCCCGAGACCGCCAAGCGCGAGGACCTCCCGGTGGCCTCCGAGCTCCTGCAGGACGGCGCCGCCGAACGCGCCTACATCTTCAACCACGTGTGGCGCCAGGTGGAGAAGAAGTTCTACGTCACCGACCTCCACGGCGTCGACTGGGCGCTGTACCGCGAGGCCTACCGCCGGTTCCTGCCCTCCGTGGCCAACAACTACGACTTCCAGGAACTGCTGAGCGAGATGCTGGGCGAGCTCAACGCCTCCCACACCGGCGCCCGCTACAACCCGCCCCAGGTGAACACCCCCTCCACGGCGTCCCTGGGCCTGTTCCTGGAACCCGCCGGCAAGGGCCTGAAGGTGGTCGAAGTGCTCAAGGGCGGCCCGGTGGACCTGGACGCCAGCAGGGTGCGGCCCGGCCACGTGCTCACGGCCGTGGACGGCGCCCCCGTGGACGACCCGGAGACCCTCTCGCGCCTGCTGAACCGCCGCGCCGGCCGTGCGACGCTCCTCACCTTCGACGACGGCGGAACCGCCTTCGACGAGCCCGTCAAGCCCCTCGCCCCGGGCCGCGAGAACGAGCTCCTCTACCGGCGCTGGGTTGAGCGGAACCGCGAGGAGACCGACCGCCTCTCCAAGGGCCGCCTGGGCTACGTGCACGTGCGGTCCATGGACGACGCCAGCATGCGCACGGTGGTGGACGAGGCCCTGGGCCGGTACGGCGCCCGGGAGGCCCTGGTGGTGGACACCCGCTTCAACGGCGGCGGCAACATCCACGAGCAGCTCTCGGACTTCCTGAGCGGCAAGAAGTACTTCGACGTGATCCCCCGGGGCCTGCCCTACGGCCACGAGCCCCTGCTCAAGTGGGTCAAGCCCTCCATCGTCCTCATGAGCGAAGGCAACTACTCCGACGCCCACCTCTTCCCCGTGGCCTACAAGCTCAAGGGCCTGGGCACCACCGTGGGCAAGCCCGTTCCCGGCACCGGCACCTTCGTGTGGTGGGAGCCCCAGATCGACCCCACCCTCGTCTTCGGCATCCCCCAGGGCGGCTGGCGCACCCCCGATGGCAAGTTCTGCGAGAACAATCAGCTGGAACCGGATCTCGACGTGGCCAACGAACCCGCGGCCCTGGCCGGCGGAAGGGACCAGCAACTCGAGGCGGCCGTGGCCGCCCTGCTCTCCTCCCTGCCGGGGACCCGGTCCCCCGGCAAATAAAAGATATTTAGCTAAACATCTAAATAGGCCTAAACTGGGACCCGGAGGCATCCTGGATGGAGTCCGGCACCCTGGTCTTCAAGGCCCTGGCCGATCCCACCCGGCGGCGGATCCTGGATCTGCTGCGGGGTGGCGACCTCAGCGCCGGGGACCTGGCGGCGGGTTTCGACATTTCCAAGGCCAGCATCTCCCACCACCTGAACCTGCTCAAGCAGGCGGGCCTGGTGCGGGTGCGGCGCCAGGGGCAGCAGCAGATCTACACCCTGCACACGACGGTCTTCCAGGAGGCGATGCAATGGATGATGAACTTCTTCCCGTGAGCGAAGAGGGGCTGCAGCTGAAGCGCGAATGGCCCACCTGGATCCTGATCGGGGCCCTGTGGGCTTTCAGCCTGTGGGCGCTGCCCCGGCTGCCGGCCCAGGTGGCCGTGCACTGGGGCCTGGACGGCAAACCCAACGGGTGGGCCTCGCCCCTGCAGGCGGCCCTGCTGCTGCCCGGCCTGATCACCCTGGTCTACGGCCTCTCGCTGGCGTTCCTGAACGGCCCCTTCGACTTCCGAGCCGCCCGGTCCATGGACCCCGCCCTGGCGCGCCGGGTGCGCCTGCTGCTGGTGCTGTTCCTGGGCGGCCTCCAGGCCCTGACCCTGGGCGGCGCCCTGCGGAAGGGCACCCCCGGGGACACGGCCATCCTCGCCCTTCTGGCCCTGTTCTTCATCCTGCTCGGCAACCTGATGCCCCGCCTGGAACCCAACGCCCTGGTGGGGATCCGCATCCCGCCGACCCTGGAGGACCGCGGGGTGTGGCGGCGAACCCACCGCATGGGGGGATGGGTCTTCATGGCCGGCGGCCTGCTGCAGTTGGCGGCATGCCTGCTCCCGGGCCGGGTGGCCAACCCGGTGGTCATGGGACTCGTCGTGGCCACGGTCCTGGTGCCCATCGGGTACGCCTACCGCATCCGCCCGGCCCAGCCGTAGCTCAGCCCCGCCCCAGCCTCAGGGAGTTCCCGATCACCGAGAGGCTCGACAGCACCATGGCCCCGGCGGCCAGGATGGGGTTCAGCACGCCGGTCATGGCCAGGGTGATGCCCGCCGCGTTGTAGACGAAGGCCCAGAACAGATTCTGCCGGATGATCACCACGGTGCGCCCGGCCAGGCGGAACGTCTCGTCGATGCGCAGGAGGCCTCCGCCCAGCAGCACCACGGGGGCGGCGTGCATGGCCAGGTCGGCGCCCGAGCCCAGGGCGATGCCCAGGTCGGCGGCGGCCAGGGCCGGGGCGTCGTTGACGCCGTCGCCCACCATGGCCACCACGGCGCCCTTGGCCTGCAGGCGGCGCACCGCCTCGGCCTTCTCGGCGGGGGGCACCTCGCCCAGGCACGCGTCCACGCCCAGGCGCCGGCCCATGTGCAGGGTGGTGCTCCGGGCGTCGCCCGAAAGCAGGATGGTGCGGACGCCCCGGGCCTGGAGGGCCGCCACGAGCGCCGCGGCGTCCCTCCGGGGGGCGTCGCCGAAGGCCAGGGCCCCGGTGGGTTCGCCGTCCACGGCGCCGAAGACCACCGTATACCCTTCGCCCTGCCAGTCCGAGGCCTGGGCGGTCATGGCCGGGGTGGGCTCGGCGCCCTCCCGTTCCATGAGCCGGCGGTTGCCCAGCGCCACGCGGTGGGGGCCCACCCGGCCCGTGAGGCCCAGGCCCGGAAGGATCTCCAGCTCCGTGGCATCCAGGGGGTCCACGCCCCTCTCCCGGGCGTGGGCCACCAGGGCGTGCCCCAGGGGATGCTCGGAATAGGACTCCAGGGCGGCGGCCAGGTCCAGGCGCTCCAAGGCGTCCCCCCGCACCTTGAAGACGCCCTCGGTCATGGTGCCGGTCTTGTCCAGCACCACCGCATCCACCTTCCGGAAGGTCTCCAGCACGGCCACGTCCCGGATGAGGATGCCCTTGCGGGAGGCGGCGCCCACCGCCGAGGTGGTGGCCAGGGGGGTGGCGATGCCCAGGGCGCAGGGGCACGCGATCACCACCACGGAGATGGCGCGCAGCATGGCCGTGGTGGGCCCCAGGCCCAGGGCGAGGCAGCCCACCAGGGTCCCCAGCGCGAGGATCAGCACCAAGGGTATGAAGAGCCGGGAGACCCGGTCCACGGCCCGCTCCAGGGGGCTCCGGTTGGCCAGGGCCCCCTCCACAGACTTGACGATCCGGGCCAGGGAGGAGTCCTCGGAGGCGTGGGTTACCCGCACCTCCAGCACGCCGGAGGCGCTGAGGCTGCCGCAGGCCACCACGTCGCCCGGCTCCCGGAGGCGCAGTTCGGACTCGCCGGTGAGCACCGATTCGTCCACCGTGGAGGACCCCGCCACCACCACGCCGTCGGCGGGAATGCGCTCCCCGGCCTTCACCAGGAAGACCATGCCGGGCTCCAGGGCCTCGATGGCCACGAAGCGCTCCTCGCCCTCCACGCGGACGCGGGCCTTGCGGGGCAGGAGCCGGTGCAGGAGGGCGATGGCCCTGGCGCTGCGCTCCTTGGCGGAGCGCTCCAGGGCCTTGCCCAGGAGCATGAGCGTGACGATGGCACAGGCGGTGTCGAAGTAGTAGTGGCGCCCGCCCAGCCACGCCTGCACGGAGCTGTACGCGAAGGCGGCCAGGACGCCCGTGGAGATGAGCGCCTCCAGCCGCAGGCGCCCCTGCCGGATCCCCAGCCAGGCCAGGCGGTGGATGGGCCAGGCCGAGTACGTCACCGCCGGCAGGGCCAGCCCCATGAGGATGAACGGCACCGCCCGGCGCGCCCCCTCGGCGATGCCCTCGAAGAACGAGGCGTACACCACCAGGCTGAAGAGCATCACGTTCATCCACATGCCGAAGGCGATGCCCAGGCGCAGGAGCAGGTCCTGCCACCCCGCACGGTCCCCCTCGGCCCCGAAGGGCAGCGCCCGGTACCCCAGGGAGGCCACCCGGTCCGGGATGACGCCCGGCGGCAGGTACTGGGGGCAGTACCGGACCTTCAGGAGGTCCGAAGTGAACAGGACGTCGGCGCTGACCACGCCGTACTCCCGGGCCAGGGCGTGCTCCACCAGCCACGCGCAGGACGCGCACCACATGCCCGTGACCTGGAACAGCTCCTCCCGGGTCTCGGCGCCCTCGGGGATGGGAGGGCGGCCCTCCTCCGCGGCGGCGATGAGACCGAGCTTGAGGCTCTGGAGGTACACCTCGGAGGAGCGCAGGTCCTCCCCCGCGGCCACGGCGCCGCTTTCCACCAGGATCGCGTAGACGTTCATGCACCCGGCGCAGCAGAAGGTCCGCGGGACCTCCAGGAAGGTCCTGGAGCAGGACCCGGTTCCCGCGGGGCTGCCGCAGAGGTCGCAGGCCGCCATGGTCAGCGGGAGGTGGCCGGCTTGCCGTGCTCGTCCAGCATCTCGATGTGCACGTGGGAGACCCGGTTGTACACGTAGCCCATGAGGCCGATGAACAGCGCGCACACCAGCCCGAAGAACGTCAGGTAGAACCGGCCGGTCTTCCTCTTCTCGTCCATGGTCAGTTCCCCTTCGTGGGCATGATGAAGTTCATTTCGGCGGCGTCGGAGGCGGCCTGGTCCGAGGACTGGATCACCACCCGGATCGGGTTCAGCTCCTGGCCGCCGGCGGGGGCGGCGATGTCGAAGGTCCGCTCCAGGGCCGCGCCGGGGGCCAGGGTCAGGGGGTTGCGGTCCAGCAGAACCCGGGCGCCGGCGAGGCCTTCCACCCAGACCCGGATCTCCACGGCCCTGGGCGAGCGGTTGGCCAGGTTCATGCGGACCCGGTTGGCCACGCTGCCGTCCGGAAGCAGCGTGTACAGGGTCGTGCGGTCCGGCGTGAGGCGCATGAGCACCGGCTTGCGCAGGTACAGGGTCAGGCCCAGGGCCGAGAGGTAGGCCACCATCACGAAGAGGATCACGAAACGCTTGGGGTCGCGCAGACCCCAGCGCCGGTACCAGGGCTCGGCAGTGCCCGAGGGCACCGCCCCGCCCCAGGAGTAGTGGATGAGGCCGGGGTGGCCCACCTTGGCCAGCACCTCGTCGCAGGCGTCGATGCAGTCGCCGCAGTGGACGCACTCGATCTGGTAGGGCCCCTTGCGGATGTCGATGCCCATCTCGCAGACGCGCACGCACTTCTTGCAGTCGATGCAGGCGCCGGTTCCGTCCTGGTAGGCCACCAGGAGGGAGTGCCGGTCCTGCAGCAGGCCCTGGAAATAGCCGTAGGGGCAGACGGTGGTGCAGAAGGTCTGCTTGACCAGGGTGAAGTCCAGGAAGGTCAGCAGGGTCACCGAGGCCCCCAGGATGCCCCCGGTGGAGACCAGGTCCAGGCGCAGGAGCCGGTGCAGCAGGTCCCGGGGCTCGATGAAATACGACATGAAGACGAAGGCCAGGAACACGGAGGCCGCCGCCAGGATGGCCAGGAAGAGGCCCCTGCCCAGGAGCTTCCGGGCCCGGGGCCCGGCGGCCCACCTCCGGGCAAGGCCGGCCGTCCAGGCCTCCACGGCCGTGCTTGCCTCGCTGAAGATCATCTGGGGGCAGGCATAGCCGCAGTAGACGCGGCCGTACATGATCGCCACCACCGCGATGACGAACATAAGGAACATCAGCGCGAAAAAGAGGATGCTGAACTCGCTGATGAGCACCTCGAAGCCCGCGAAGAAGAACCGCTGCCTCGGGATGTCGAAGCGCATGACGTTGGCGAAGGGCAGCGCCAGGAACACCAGGAAGCACGCCAGGTGGATCAGCTTCCGGAGGGGGCGGTGACCCCGCCCCGGGGGGGGCAGCGCCGGGCGCTTCTCGGCCAGGAGCCAGTGCCGCGCGGGAGGGACCGGCGTGTTCATCGGCGGTACAGGATTCGCGGGTTCGGGCTGGGCACGGTGACGCATTCCTTGTAATGCACAAAGCGTTTCATGAGAATGGCGTGCGTCGGGCACCGGGAGGCGCACATGGCACAGCGGATGCAAGTGCTCTCGTCCTTCAGCATGATCCCGCCCAGCTCGTCCTTCTCCTCCATGGACATGGCCCGGTAGGCCTCGAACGGGATGCCGGCGCCGGCCTGCTCCAGCTTGAGCCAGGCGTCCTCGTCCTTGAGGCGGCTGAGACCCACCAGCTTGATGAGGTCCTCGGGGCACACGTCCACGCACCCGTTGCAGGCGATGCAGGTGGAGGTGTCGAACACCGTGTTGATGTTGCACCGGAGGCAGCGGGCCCCCTGGCGCCGGGCCATCTCCTCGGGGTAGCTCAGCTCCACGATCTCCGTGGAGGCGGCCCGCAGGCCACTGTCGAGCACCGGGGCGTTGCAGCGCTCCTCCCGGTGCCAGCCCTCGGCCATGGTGTACACGGCGGGCTCCCAGCGCTTGCGCACCACCACGTCGGTGCGGGTGCCCCGCAGGAAGTCGTGCATGCTGCGGGCGGCGGTGTGGGCCGAGGCGATGGCGTCGATGAAGAGCCGGGCGCCGTGGGCGATGTCGCCGCAGGCGAAGACGTCGGGGGCGGTGGTCTGGTAGGTCTCCTTGTCCACCTTGATGAGGCCGCGCTCGGTCTGGACGCCGTCGGCCTCGGAGAGGAAGGTCAGGTCCGAAGCCTGGCCGATGGCGAAGATCACCGTGTCCACGGGGATGTCCTCCAGGGCCGCCTCGTCGAAGGTCGGCGCGAACCGACGCTCCTCGTTGAAGACCGACAGGCACTTCACGGTGCGCATGGCCTTGACCTTGCCGTTCTCGACGACGATCTCCTTGGGGCCCCGGCGGTTGTGGAGGTGGATGCCCTCCTCGGCGCCCTCGTGGATCTCCACCTTGTCGGCGGGCATCTCCTCGAGGGACTCCAGGCACATGAGGTGGATCTCCTTGTCCCCCGAGATGCGCAGGGCCGACCTCGCCACGTCGTAGGCCACCTTCTCGTCGTGGCCCATGGCCTCCCGCACCTGGTCCTCCTCGGAGGCGTCCAGGGGCCGCAGGGCGCTGCGCGCCACGTCATAGGCCACGTTGCCGCCGCCCACGACCATCACCCGCCGGCCCAGTTCCAGGGGCCTGCCGTCGTTGAAGGCCCGCAGGAACTCCATGCCGTCGTAGACGCCCCGGGCGTCCCCGCCGGGCAGGGACAGCTTGCGCCCGTTGGGAAGCCCCACGCCCAGGAAGATGGCCTTGAAGCCCTGGTCGCGCAGCTGCTGGATCGTGAAGTCCCGGCCCAGCTTCATGTTGCACTTGAGTTCCACGCCCATGGAAAGGATGGCCCCGATCTCGTGGTTCACCAGGTCCCGGGGCAGCCGGAAGACCGGGACGCCCGTCATGAGCATGCCCCCGGGCTTGGCGTCCGCCTCGAACACGGTGACCTTGTAGCCCACCTGCACCAGGTCGTGGGCCACGGTAAGGCCGGAGACGCCGGCCCCCACGACGGCGACCCGTTCGTAGTCGCCCCGGTTGGCGGGCAGCATGCGCTGGTCGCAGCCCTCCTTGTACTTCGTGTAGTCGCCCGTCTCGGGCCCGAACGTGTCCGTGACGAACCGCTTGAGGGCGCGGATCGCCACGGGCTCGTCCAGGGAACCCCTGCGGCAGCTCGCCTCGCAGGGGGCCCCGCAGACCCGGCCGCAGATGGACGCGAAGGGGTTGGTGGCCCTCGCGGCCCGGTACGCGTCCTCGTACCGGCCTTCGGCGATGGCGGTCACGTAGGCGCAGGCGTCGGTGTTCACCGGGCATGCGTATTGGCACTTGACCATCTCCAGCCAGTACTGGGAGTCGTCCGGAACCCTGAGCTGCCAATTCCCCATATCCACGGCTCTAATGCTCCTTGACGGACCGGAAGGTGTACACGGCCATGATGAGGACGTAGACCAGGGCCAGGGCGGCCACGACGTACTGCAGGACGGGGCTGGTCTGGCTGACCTTGTTGAACTGCTGCACGAAGGTCCCGCGGGTGGCGTGGCCCACGTCGCCCATCATCTGGAGGACGATGTAGGCCACGCACCCCAGGCCGATGATGGGGAAGGCCAGCTTGAGGAAGAAGGGGAAGTCGGTGCCCTGCTTCTCCATGATCCAGCCGCCCGCGTAGTCCTTGAGCTCTTCCTTCTGCTCACTCATGGGTTCTCCTCTGATCGCCGTCCTCGAGCATGCGGTACTTGATGTCCTCGCCGTCCTTGCCCCAGTAGCCGTCCCGGGCGGTCTTGACGAAGAAGAAGACCGCCAGGGCGAACATCAGGAAGAAGAAAAGGTAGGCGAAGTAGACGCTGGGCCAGGTGTAGTCCATGGCTACCTCTCGTAGTCGTTGGAGGGGCGCCAGTCCTTGGCGCGGCCCAGGGTCTGCAGGTAGGCCACCAGGGCCGGGAACTCCTTGGGGTCCGCGACGATCCAGGGGAAGGCCGGCATGATCGAGCCCTTGACCAGATCCCGGGGATTCCGGAAGTGGGTGCGGTGCCACTGGGTGTCGTAGCGGCCTCCCACCCGCGCGAGGTCCGGACCGGTGCGCTTGGTGCCGAACATGTGCGGCGTGTCGTAGACGAATTCGTCGGGCGTGGAGATGGGGGCGTCCACGCCCTTCCACCCGTAGCGCTTGGTGTCGGCGAGCAGGGTTCGGATCTGCTGGGTGTGACAGTACCAGCACCCTTCGCGCACGTAGATGTCACGGCCCAGCTGCTGCTGGGCGTTGAGCCTCACCAGGGTCCCGGTGGGGCCCTTGGCGGGGTCCGCGTTGGCGAAGGGCTTGCCCCAGCTCTTGTCCACCATGGGGGGCACCACGGTGGTGAGCAGGCCCCCGATGAAGAAGAGGACGAGGGACGCGACGATGGCCCAGACGGCGGAGGTGTCGGCTTTTCTCAACATGTTCGCTCCTTTCTGGCCGCTACGCGGCCGCCTCGGTTTCGGGGCCGAGGACGGTGGCCATGATGTTGTAGGCGAACATCACGATGCCGACGAAGATCATCACGCCGGAAATGAACCGCACGGTCCAGATGGGCTTGAGGGCCACGACCGTGTCGATGAACGGGATGGAGACGTTGTTCCACTGCCAGCCCTGCCAGAACCCGCCCAGCCACAGGGTGGTGAAGAATCCGAGCCCGCCGATCATGATCATCCAGTAGCTCCAGTTGGCCAGGGCCACGGAATGGAGGAGCTTGCCGAACACCCGCGGCGCGGCGTAGTACGTTCCCGCGATGGCGAAGAAGCTGAAGGCTCCCAGCACCGCCATGTGGGCGTGGCCGGGGATCCAGTCCGTCTTGGAGACGATGGCGTTGACCGTGCGCAGGCTGTGCATGGGGCCCTGGAAGCAGGTGAGCAGGTAGAACACCACGCCGGACATGAGGAACTTGAGCTCGACCTTGTCGCGCAGCTGGTGCCACTGGCCCTTCATCGTGATGATGAGGTTGTAGACCACGGCCCACACGGGCACCAGGAGCATGAGGCTGAAGGCGATGGCGATGGTCTGGAGCCACTGGGAGATGGGCCCGTGGAGCATGTGGTGGGCGCCGGTCCAGACGTAGACGAAGGCCAGGGACCAGAAGCCCACCATGCTCAGCTTGTGGCTGAACAGGGGCGTGTTGGAGGTGCGGGGAATGAAGTAGTAGGCGATGCCCAGGCCCACGGGCGTGAAGATCAGGCCCACGGCGTTGTGCACGTACATCCAGTTCAGGTTGGCCTGGTTCACGCCGGTGGCGAGCAGCGTGGCGAAGTTGCCCGTCAGGTAGACGAAGGCGGTCCAGAGCAGGCAGCCCATGAAGTACCAGATGGAGACGTACATGGCCTGGTACTTCCGCTGGAAGACGGTCATGAGGATGTTGGCGGTGAACATGAGCCAGGCCACCACCACCAGCACGCTCAGGCTCATCTCCAGCTCGCCGTACTCGAAGCCCTTGTTGCGGCCCAGGAGCAGGCTTACCACGGCGCCGAGGATGATGACGTTCCACAGGATGCCCGTGGCCACCCCGAGCTTCTCGCTCCAGATCTTCACGCCGCACAGCCGGGGCACGATGTAGTAGGTGAGGCCCATGTCGGCGGCCAGGAGCCACCCGAAGAGCATGCCGTTCACGTGCAGGGGCCGCAGACGGCCGTAGGTGAGCCAGGCGGTGGTGCCCATGAGGTCGGGCCAGACGAACTTGGCGGCGATGACCAGGGCGATGATGCCGACGATGAAGAAGTAGCAGATGGAACTCACCACGAACCACTTGACCGTCGTGTCCTCGTGGATGATGGCCCCCGGGGCGGCGCCTCCGGACTCCGCGCGGCTAAATTGTTCCTGCATTCTGGCCCCCCTTGGGTTTGGGATTGAGGTTCCTGAGGAAATTCACGAGGTCGCCCACATCGTTGTTGCTCAGGCCGTAGTCGATCCAGGACGGCATGGCCGTGCCCTGCACGCCGTAGAGGATGGAGTCGAACAGCCGCGTGTCGCTCACGCTGGACAGGAAGAAGGCGTTGCGCAGGTTCCTGGGCTTGGGAAGGATGTCCAGGCTGTTGGGGCCCTTGCCGTCGCCCTTGCGGCCGTGGCAGCCGGCGCACCGGTTCACGAAGGTGGCTTCGCCGCGGGCGATGGACTCGGGGCTGGAGGCCACCGGGTTGGCGGCGGGCAGGTTCCGGGCCTTGGGCTCCTGGCGGGGCTCCTTCACGAAGGCCGTCTGGATGTAGTCCAGGAGGGCCTTGGCCTGCCGGTCGTCGAGGATCCGCTCCCAGGCGGGCATGGAGGTGCCGTCGACGCCCTTGCGCACGGAGGCCACGAGGCGGTCCATGGGCTTGGAGTTCATGAAGGCCGCCTTGGTGAAGTCGCGGGGCGCGGGATCCAGGTGCTCGGCGATGGGCCCCAGGCCGTTGCCCTTGTCCCCGTGGCAGCGTAGGCACAGGGCCTTGTAGGTGGCCTCGGGGGTCGGCATGGCCGGCACCGTCTTCAGGCCCGACAGGTAGGCCGTCATGGCCTTGAATTCGGGTTCGGTGAACCGGAACGCCGGCATGATGGAGTCGGGCATGGTGGAGCGCGGGTTGCGGAAGTGCGCGTCCAGCCACGCGGGGTCCTTCAGGAGCCCCTCGAAGGTGAGGTCGGGGGCCACCGCGCCGTCCTTGGCGCCCAGCTTGTGGCAGGCGGTGCAGGCGCGGTCGAGGACCAGCTGCTCGCCCTGCCTGGCCATCTGGGCCGGGTTGATCTGCACGGGCTTGATGTGGGCCTGGACCAGTTCGGCGCCTCCCGTGGCCCGCAGGCGGTAGCGGTCCATCTCCGTCTCGGAGAAGTTCTTGCCCTTGCGGCTCTTGAGGAAGATCACCAGGGCGCGGATGTCCTGGTCCGTGAGCATGTTGAACTTGGGCATGATGGAGGTCGCCAGCACGGACTTGGGATCCTTGATGCGGGCGTAGATGTAGTCGACCTTGAACTTGCGGCCCACCTCGGTGAGGTCGGGGCCGATGGTGCCGTCCGAGAGGCCCTCGATGCGATGGCAGCCGTAGCAGTTGCTGGCGTAGTAGAGGTCCATGCCGCGGCGCACGGTGGGCGTGCCGGCGAAGGCCGGGGAGGTGTGGCACTGGGCGCAGTTGGCCTCCAGGAATTCCTTGCCCCTGAGCATGGGCACGAACTCCTTGCGCCAGTTCTCCTGGACGGCGGCGCCCAGGAGGGGATCGGGCCAGTATTCGTCCTCGCCGTGGGCGTCCCGGGGGCTGAGTCCCCGGCCCTGGCCGTCGTGGCACACCGTGCAGCCGAACTCGCTGAACTTGTGCCGGCGCTCCCACCTCCCGTTCTTCTGGACGTCGCCCATGGCCAGGGAATAGGGATGGGTCTTCAGGGGCTGCTGGTAGGTGGAGAACCGGGGATCGTCCGCGGCGATGTGGCAGGTGATGCAGCGGTCCACCCGGGTCTCCCCGAAGTCGGCCACCACGTTCTGCTCGATGCGCGGGCTCCGCGCCTCCAGGGAGGCCCTTTCGGCGTCGCCCTTGGCCATGGCCTTGGCCTGGTTGAAATATGCGATCTGGTGCGCCTCCCACTTGTGGGAGAACTGGTTGTAGAGGATCACCCCGTGGATCACGAGGATCAGGAAGGTTCCGACGGCGAGTGCGAATCTCATGGGTTGGTCCTCACCAAGGGGTAACGAAGGCCCAGTTGGGACCGCGGAAGAACGTTCCGATGATGACGAAGATGATGTTCGCCACCAGGAAGGTCAGGAAGATGGTGTTGGCCAGGAGGCGGTCCCGGGAGAACCAGACGCCCACCCCCTTGGGGGAGCGGTCCAGGTAGGGCGCCAGGAGCAGCAGGCCCACGAAGATGCCCGGAACCCCGATGCCGCCCCAGAAGGCGGAGTAGGAGACCATCTCCTGGAGACCCAGGAAGTACCAGGGCGCCTTGGCGGGATTGGGCGGATGCATGACGTTCACCGGCTCTTCCAGCGGCGCGTTGAAGAGCAGCGCGAGCACCAGAATCACCGCGAGGGTCATGACGAACACGAACAACTCGGACATGAACAGGTTCGGCCAGGAGAACACGGTGTTGTCGGGAATGTTGTTCACCTTGGTGAGGGGCCCGCGCACCAGGCCCTGGAGGCCGTAGGTCTTCTTCCCTTCCGGCAGGGAGGGCTTGGCGCCGGCCAGGGCGCCCATCATCTCCATGGGCGGGGTGGGGTCGGCGTCGGCAGGCCGGGAAAGGCCGCCGTCCTTGCGGATGCGCCAGAAGTGGATGGCGATGGCCAGGGTCAGGGTGGCGGGGAGCACGGCCACGTGGAGGACGTAGAAGCGCAGAAGCGCCTCCTGCCCCACGGTGGATCCGCCCATGAGGAGGAACTGGATGTCCTTGCCGATGACCGGCGCGTACCCGGCGATGGCCGTGCCCACGGTGATCGCCCAGAAGGCCAGCTGGTCCCAGGGAAGCAGGTACCCGGTGAAGCTCATGAGGAGCGTGAGCAGCAGGAGCACGACGCCCAGCACCCAGTTGAACTCCCGGGGCTTCTTGTAGGAGCCCGTGAAGAACACGCGGCAGAGGTGCATGACCACCACCGCGACCATGCCGTGGGCGGACCACCGGTGCATGTTGCGGAGGATGGTGCCGAAGGCCACGGAGCCCCGCAGGTCCAGCATGCGGTCGTAGGCCTGGGCCGTGCTGGGCACGTAGTAGAACATCAGCAGGATCCCGGTGACGACCAGGATGACGAACAGGAAGAAGGACACCAGCCCCAGGCCCAGCGTGTACAGGGGCCGCAGGGTGTTCTTGTGCACCTTCACGGGGTGGATGTGCAGGAAGAAGTTGGTGAAGCTGGTGCTGGAACGTTCCAGGTCGTTGGTGGGCAGGGGATTGCGGAAGAGGGACTTCCACACGTTCCCCGGCAGTTCCTTCACCGCGGTCAGGAGGGAGGGGCTTGCCGTCTCTTTGCTCATAGCGTCAGGTAGCTCCCGGGGGTGATCTCGGTATCCTTGTCCACTTCGATCTCCCCGTTGGGAGCCAGCGTGACCTTGTACCAGGGGAGGGGGCGCGGGGCGGGGCCGCCCGTGACCGTGCCGTCGCCGTCGAAGCGCGATCCGTGGCAGGGGCAGGCGAAGCCCGTGTCGGCCAGGCCCACGATGCAGCCCAGGTGGGTGCAGGTGGTGCTGAGCGCCGCGAGCCGGTTGCCTTCGCGCACCACGCAGATCCGGCGGGTCTCGAGGGCGATGCGGGTGCCCGGGGGGAAGTCCTCGGGCTTGCCGATGCTGAAGCGCTGGGGCTGGCCGTACGTAGCCCTGGGCTTGATGAAGACGAAATTGGAGATGGCGCTCAGGACCCCCGAGCCGACCAGGCCCGTGCCGGCGATCCAGGCCAGCATCCTGCGGCGGGAGACCGCCACCTGGGTGCCTCCCCCACTACTTCTTTTCAGATTGACCGCCATCAGCAGCCTCCCTCGTTGAATCCTTGGAATCGTTCCTGTCCGACCAGAAGACCTGGTATTTCGCGTCCTCGATGTCCTTGAACCACCCGCGCCGCACCGCGAACACGAAGAGGAAGGCCGCGGAAAGGCCCATCGCGAGGCTCGCGGCGATGGCTATCCACGTCATTTCCATGTCGCTCCCCCCCCGGGGCAGGGAAACCCCGTGGCGGAGGTCGCGGCGTATCCGGTCAGGGACCAGCACTCCATCGGTTACCTCGTGATTGCGATGTCCTATCCTGCTGGAAACATCCACTAGTTCACAAGACCCTTTTGTCACATTTGTGATGTTTTTGGTAATGTTTTTATTAAGCCAAGGTATTACAGTAAATAAAAATTAAAAATCGACCCTTGAATCGTTCAATTTTGACCTATTTTTTTCTATTGAGACTCATTTGCATACACCCTCAAGCCCGGGCCTCAATCGGTCCTGCGGCCCCGTTCTCCCCCGCACTCAGGGCAAGCCCCGGAGCCCCGCATGCCCCCGAACGAAAACCCCACGGAGAGGCCAAGACGAGGCCCCATGCCTTTCTTCATCCTTTCCATCCCCTGCATCACCGGCGTACAGCCCATTCCGTTCGCCCCGGCGCGGAGCGAAGCATGCCCGGGTCCCGACCCCGGCCTGCGGCTATGGCTGAAGAGCCGGGGTCAGGCCTGGCCCACCGCGGCGGCTCCGCCTTGCATGCGCTGATGGGCCACCACATGACCCTGGGGACCCACGGCCAGGTCGTCGAAGCGGACCTTCTCCAGGTGGCGCTCCAGGACGCCGGTGGCGCCCACCCACACCGACTCCACGGGGCAGCTGTGGGAAAGGGGGCAGCCCTTGTCGGCGTCGGCGCAATGGTTGAGGGCCAGACCGCCCTCCATGGCCCGCACCACTTCCAGCAGCGAGATCTCGCCGGCGGGCCTGGCCAGGCGGATGCCGCCCGAGGAGCCCCGGGCCGACACGAGAATACCCCGGGTGACCAGGGGCTTGATGAGCCGGCGCACGAAGGGCATGGGCAGGCCCCGGGATTCCGAGATCTCGGCGATGGACACCTGCGCGCCCTTCTCCAGACAGGCCAGGTGCAGCACCACCCGAACGGCGTAATCGGTCTGTCGCGAGATCCCGAGCATGGGCCACCAGGAAAAAGGAAAGCGGGAGGACAAGACTTCCGCCCCCAGCCGGGGGCGGAAAGAATACGGGTCCAGTATCCGACGGAACCCGGGCCGGCACCTTGATATTGGTCACGTGCTACCCCAGAATCCCAACGATGTCCGTCCCGCGACGCGCACCGACCCAGGAGTCCCCGTGAGCCTTCCCGACCATTACCGGCGGTTCTGCCGCCTCCACCTGCGCTTCGCCCTGATCATGATCGGGGTGGCCCTGCTGGCCGGCATCTCCTTCCAGGAGTCCGGGAAGAAAGTGCTCATCTCCCCCGAGGTGCCCGCCGGGGCCCACCTGGAGTTCCTCCTCACCCTGGCGCTGGTCCACGGCCACGCCTTCCTGGTGGGCGTGCTCCTGCCGCTGGCCTTCGCCTGGATGGTCCACCTTTCCCTGTTGCTGGGCGGGAAGGCCGTTTCCGAACGCTCGCTCGCATGGACTTCCGCCTTGTACCTCCCCGGCGCGGTGCTCACGATCCTGCTCATGCTCTTCAAGGGCTACCACCGGGTGCTGGGCGTGCGCCACGGCACCCATGATCTGGCCATCCTTAATGATCAATTCATGTTTTCCAACCATGCGCTTAGGGCGGGCACCTATGGCCTCGCCCACGGGTTGATGGGCCTGGGCCTGGGCATCCTGGTGGTGTCCCTGTGGAGGAACCTGGGGGATCTCCGATCTTAGGGCCTGTGAAAAAGCAGGCAGGATAAAAAGATTGTTCCCATTTCCCTGATTAATTAAGATTATGGAGACCGACCCTAGCTCTCGGGGAGGGAAGGTTCCCGCGACCGGGGTCAGGGCGATCCGCTAAATGGGGGAAGCTCCGTACCCGTGTCTCCACGAAAGGAAGCCATGAACTACACCAAGTCGTTCCTCCTCGCCGCCGCCGCCGTGGCGTCCCTGACGGTCCGCGCGGAACTGTCGCCGGAAGTGGAAGCCAAGTTCCTGAAGGCCATCATCGCCTCCAGCGGAACCAACAAGATCTCCTGCGACGACGCCGCCCTCAAGGCGGCCCTCGAGGCCCAGGGCATCGTCGTGGATTCGTCCGCCCCCATCTGCTGGGTGACCAACCCCAACATCGCCAAGACCATGAAGCAGTTCGGCCGCCTCGTCATCACCAACAAGCGGGACCTGGCCTCCAGCGCCTCGGTCCTCATCGTCGAGGACGGGGGCCGGCCCAAGCTCATCCTCAACACCGCGAACCTGAAGACGGCCAAGGTGCAGCTCAGCGACGCGGTCCTCAAGATCGCAGAGAAGATCTGAATCACATTCCAGGGCGCGCCGGCCGGATATGGGACCAGTCCGGTTATGCTTGGATCCGAGGTCGTTTCCTTGGAGATGTCACCATGCCTACCCCTTCCCTGAGGCCGCCCATCGGCGCCTGCGCGGTGCTGGCTGCCTGCGCGATGCTTTACACCGGCTGCAACCGGGACCAGGTGAGCCGCTCGGCCCCGGTTCCCGTCACGGCCGCGCCCGGTACCGCCCCGGCCGCCCCGCCCGCGGGCATGTCCGGGGAGGTGCCCCTGCCGCCGACGCCCTCAAGCCCCCTCCACTGGACCCTGCCCAAGGGCTGGACCGAGACGCCGGGCAACGGCATGCGCTTCGCGACCCTCAACCCGCCCGGCCCCGGCAAGGTCGAGGTCTCGGTGGTGTGCCTGCCCGGGCAGGCCGGGGGTGAACTGGCCAACGTGAACCGCTGGCGCGGGCAGATCGGCCTGGAGCCCATGGACGACAAGGCCCTCGCCGCCTCCCGCCAGACCGTCAAGAGCAAGGCGGGCGCCGTGGCCGTCTTCGACTTCACCAGCCAGGGCCAGACCCAGACCCGGATGGTCGTGGGTTCCCTCACCACCAAGGACGGCGGCACCTGGTTCCTCAAGCTCCTGGGCGACGCCGCTCCCGTGGCCAAGGCCAGACCCGACTTCATGCGCTACCTGGAGAGCCTCCACCTTGATTAAGACCTTCGCGCTCCGCTTCTGGAAAGGCCTGTCATCCATGCAGGTCACCATCGTGTCCATGGTGCTGCTGATGGCCCTGGTCGTCCTGTGCACCCTGGCCCAGACCGACCTGGGAACCTTCGGGGCCACCAAGGTCTACATGCGTTCGTTCCTGGTCTGGCGCTATTTCCCGGGACTGCCGTTCCCCCTGCCCATCTTCCCCGGCGGGGCCCTGGTGGGCCTGGTGCTCGTGTTCAACCTCAGCCTGGCCGGCATCCGGCGGCTGGAACTGAACTGGAACAAGTGCGGGCTCTGGCTGGCCCACGGCGGCCTGATCCTGCTGATCGCCGGGGAGTTCTCCACCGGCGCCTTCCAGGTGGAAACGAACATGTCCATCGAGAACGGCCAGACCGTGAACTGGCTGGAGAGCCCCCGGGACTACGAGCTGACCGTCACCGACGTCACGGACCCCCAGCGGCCCCAGGCCTATGGCGTGCCCGAGAGCCTCCTGGCCAAGGGCAAGGACGTGCCCCTGCCCGGCACGCCCCTCACCATCCGGGTGAAGAAATTCTTCCCCAACGCCACCCTCACCCGCCTGGGCCCCGGGGATCCCCCGGCCCTGGCCACCCAGGGCGTGGGCGCGGCCGTCAAGGTCGTCGAGGCCCCGCTGGCCGCCACCGAGACCGAGGTCAACATGGTCACGGCCGTCGTGGAGCCCCTGGCCGGAGGCATCAGCTACGGCACCTGGCTGGCCTCCAACGGCATCGGCGCCCCCCAGAGCTTCATCCACGAGGGCCGCACCTACACCCTCGGCATCCACAACCGCCGGTACTACCTGCCCTATTCCATCACCCTCAAGAAGTTCAGCCACGACGTCTACCCCGGCACCCAGATCCCCAAGAACTTCTCCAGCCTCGTCCACATCTCGGACCCGGTCCGGGGCGAGGAGCGGGACGTGCTCATCTCCATGAACCAGCCCCTGCGCTACGACGGCATGGCCTTCTACCAGGCCAGCTTCGGCAAGGGCGACCAGCTCAGCATCCTCCAGGTGGTGCGGAACCCCGGGTGGCTGATTCCCTACATCTCCTGCTCGCTCATCACCCTGGGCCTGCTCATCCACTTCGGGATCACCCTCCGCCGTTCCATGAAGAAGCGCAATGAAACCAAGGAGGTGATGGCATGAACCTCAACCGCCTCGCCAAGTGGCTGCCCGCGGTCCTCACCCTGGCCGCGGCCCTCTTCGTCATGCTCCCCCCGCGTCCCGTGCGCGGCATGGAGATCGAGAAGTTCTGCCGCATGCCCGTGCTCGAGGGCGGGCGCGTCAAGCCTCTGGATTCGGTGGCGCGCAACGCCATCCTGGTCATCCAGGAGCGCCAGACCATCCGCTTCGAGAACCGCACCCTCAGCCCCGACGAGTGGATCCTGGACGTCATGTTCCGTCCCGCCGTGGCCGACCAGCAGCCCATCTTCAGCATCGACGACCCGGACGTGCTGGGCCTCATGGGCATGGCCCAGAGCACCCAGCGGCGCTTCAGCTTCGCAACCCTCTCGCCCCACATCGACGAGATCGTGAAGCAGGCCCAGATGGCCATGGGCGTCGAGGGCATCAAGCGCTCCCGCTTCCAGTCCGCGGTGGTGAAACTCTACGGCCGGCTGGAGAAGTACCACGGCCTGCGCAACTCCATGCAGCTCATGGACACCCCGGGGCTCTTCATGGAGCTCCAGACCCTCCAGTCCCCCGACGCCCCCGCGCGCCACCGGGCCCTGGCTGAGCTCGCGCTGTTCAAGCCCCTGGCCCCCCTCGCCGGGCAGGACCCGGACGCCTGGATCTCCGTGGGCACCGCCCTGGACAACGCCGCCGCGGGCAACGTGCACCCCGGCCTGGTGCCCCTGGCCCGGGCCGGCGCCGCCTACACCGTGGGCGACGCGGCCTCCTTCAACGCCGCCGCCTCCGACCTCGCCCACCTGGTGAGCGCCGCCCGCCCCGAGGCCCTGAGGCACGCGGGCTCCGAGCTGCTCTTCAACCGAGTGGAGCCCTTCTACATCGGCATGATCTTCTACCTGTTGGCCCTGGGCGGGATCTTCTTCTCCTGGCTGGGCCGGCGCGAGTTCTTCCAGGAAGGGGCCTTCTCCTTCATGTGGGGCGCGGCCATCATCCACACCCTGGGCCTGGCCTCCCGCGTCATCCTCCAGGGGCGGCCCCCGGTCACCAACCTCTACTCCTCGGCCGTTTTCGTGGGCTGGGGCGCGGTGATCCTGGCGATCGTGCTGGAGCGGATGTACCGCCGGGGCTTCGCGACCGCGGTGGGCTCGGCCTCCGGGTTCGTCTCGCTGATCATCGCCCACCACCTCGCCATGGAGGGGGACACCATGGAGATGATGCGCGCCGTGCTGGACTCCAATTTCTGGCTGGCCACGCACGTGGTGACCATCACCATCGGCTACAGCGCCACCTTCCTGGCCGGGGCCATCGCCATCGCCTTCACCCTGCGCAAGATCTTCGGCAGGAACCGCGACGAGGCCACCACCAAGGTCCTCGCGGACATGACCTACGGCATCGTCTGCTTCGCCCTGCTCTTCAGCTTCGTGGGCACGGTGCTGGGCGGCATCTGGGCCGACCAGTCCTGGGGCCGGTTCTGGGGCTGGGACCCCAAGGAGAACGGCGCGCTGCTCATCGTCCTGTGGAACGCCGTCATCCTCCACGCGCGCTGGGCGGGCTACATCCGCGAGCGGGGCCTCATGGCCTGCGCCATCTTCGGCAACATCATCACCAGCCTGTCCTGGTTCGGCGTGAACATGCTGGGCGTGGGGCTCCATTCCTACGGGTTCACCGACGCGGCCTTCCTCTGGCTGTTCCTGTTCGTGGGCAGCCAACTGGTGCTGATCGGGATGTGCCTCCTGCCCGACACCTTCCACGTGGGCGCCAAGGCCTGAGGCCTCCCCGCCCCGGCGACGCGGCCCCTTCGGGGGCCGCTTCGTATTTGGCCGTACGTCCGCCCGCTTCTCGCCCCACCTTTCCCTTGTGTCCGGCCGGAAGTTTCAGGAACCTGGAAGCATCCTGGGAGTCCCGTGAACATCCTCCGCACCGCCCTGCCCCTTCTCCTCTGCCCCTGGCTCGCCGCCGCGCCGCGGGCCTTTTCCATCGAGGACCTCTACCGCCTCAAGGACGTGGCCCACCTGGCCCTGTCGCCGGACGGTTCCCGGCTCCTCTTCGAGGTCGCCAGCCAGGACCTGCGCCGGTCGACCCGGGCCACCCACGTGTGGATGGCGGACCTGAAGACCGGTTCCGTGCGCCAGATGACCTCAGCGGGCAGCTCGGACACCTACCCCCGCTGGTCCGCCGACGGCCGGTCCTTCACGTTCGTTTCCAACCGGGGGGAGGGCTCCCAGCTGTGGCGCCTGGACATGGCCGGCGGGGAAGCCCGGCAGGTGACGTCCTTCGGCCCGGGCATCGCGGACCCCCTCGTGGTGGGAACGACCCTCTTCTTCCAGTCCACGGTCTTCCCGGAGGCCCTGGCGGACGAGGCCCGGAACAAGACCATGGCCGACAAGCTCGAGAAGGGGCCCGTCCAGGCCCATTTGGCCGACGGACTGCTGTACCGCCACTGGACCTCGTACCGGGACTTCCAGTACACCCACCTGTTCACCGCCCCCGCCCAGGGCGGCGAGGTCAAGGCCCTCACCTCCGGCCCCCGGGACTTCCCGGGCTACGACCAGGGCTACGACGTCGCCCCCGACGGACGGGAGGTGTGCGTGGCCACGCCCAACGGCCCGGATCCGGCCCAGTCCACCAACACGGACCTTTTCCTCATCCGCATGGACGGCGACCGCACCCCCGTTTGCATCACCGGCGCCAACCCGGCCGCCGACGGCGCGCCCCGGTATTCGCCGGATGGCCGCTGGATCGCCTACAAGTTCCAGAAGGTCCCACGCTTCGAGTCCGACCGGTTCCGGCTGGGGGTCTACGACCGCTCCGCCAAGGCCTTCCTGAATCTCACGGAGGCCCTGGACAACCCCGTCGAGGCCTTCCAGTGGTCCGCCGACGGCAAGTCCCTGTGGTTCACCATCCAGGAAAAGGGGCGCTACCCGCTCTACCGGGTGGACCTCCCCTCGGGCAAGCCCGTGCGCGTGCTGGACGGCCAGAGCATCCGCGAGTTCGTGGTGGCCCCCGACCAGGCTTCGGTGCTCTTCGTGCGCAACCGCGTGGGCGAGGCTTCGGAGATCTGGCGCTGCGGGCTTCCCAGCAAGGAGCTGCGCAAGCTCACCTCCTTCAATGACGCCGTGGCCGCCGAGGTGGACCTGCGCCCGGCGGAGGAGATGTTGGTGAAGGGCGCCGGCGGCGAGGACGTGCAGGTGTTCATCGTCAAGCCCCACGGCTTCGACCCCGCGAAGAAGTACCCCCTCATCCTCAACGTGCACGGGGGTCCCCAGATGATGTGGTCCGACACCTTCCGGGGCGACTGGCAGGTGTACCCCGGCGCGGGCTACGTGGTCGCCTTCCCCAACCCCCACGGTTCCACCGGCTACGGCCAGGCCTTCACCAACGCCATCTCCAAGGATTGGGACGGCAAGGTGATGACCGACATCGCCAAGGTCACCGACGCCCTGGCCGCCCTGCCCTACGTGGACGCTTCGCGCATGGGCGCCATGGGCTGGTCCTGGGGCGGGTACGCCATGATGTGGCTGGAGGGGCACACCACCCGCTTCAAGGCCCTGGCCGCCATGATGGGCGTCTACGACCTTCCCGCCATGCATGGCGCCACGGAGGAATTGTGGTTCCCCCAGTGGGAGCTGGGCGGCACGCCCACCAGCAACCGGGCCGCCTATGAGCGCATGAACCCCGCCAGCCACGCCCGGGCCTTCAAGACCCCCTGCCTGGTCATCACCGGCGAACGGGACTACCGGGTGCCGTACACCCAGAGCCTGGAGTTCTTCACGGACCTCCAGCTGGCCGGGGTGCCCTCGCGCCTGCTGGTCTTCAAGAACGACGGCCACTGGCCCGACCGGCTCAAGTCCATGCCCGTCTATTACAACGCCCACCTGGAGTGGTTCGCGAAATACCTGGGCGGGGCGCCGGCCCCCTGGTCGACCGAAGCCCTGGTGCGCAACCAGGTGTTCGGAGACTGAGACTCGCCCTCCAGGATTATCGAAACGCCGATCCGAAATTCTCCGGCCGGCAGGGCCGCGCCCTAGGCATAATGGGGAAATTTCCCAGGAGGGCCCGTGGTTCCCAAGGAGAATCAGGTCGACGTCGCCATCGTGGGGGGCGGGATCGTCAGCGCCACCTTGGCCACCATGCTGGCCGAACTCCGGAGCGACATGCGGATCCTCGTGCTGGAGCGCCTCGGCGACGTCGCCGAGGAGAGCAGCCAGGCCATGAACAACGCCGGCACCGGCCACGCCGCCAACTGCGAACTGAACTACACCCCCGAGAAGCCCGACGGGTCGGTGGACATCACCAAGGCCCTGAACATCAACGCCTCCTTCGAAGTGTCGCTGCAGTTCTGGTCCCACCTGGTGGAGCGGGGCATCATCCCCTCCCCGTCCACGTTCCTCAACCCCTGCCCCCACCTCAGCTTCGTGTGGGGCGAGGCCAACACCCGCTTCCTGCGCACCCGGCAGGCCCGCCTCAGCGCCCACCCCATGTTCGCGGACATGCGGATCACCGAGGATCCGGCGGAGCTGGCCGAATGGATGCCCCTGGTGATGGAGGGCCGCGAGCCCGGCACGCCCCTGGCCGCCACCCGGGTGAACCGGGGCACCGACCTGGACTTCGGGAGCCTGGCCCGCACCCTGTTCGACGCCCTGAAGGCCCGGCCCGGCTTCCGCCTCGAGGTGAACCACGACGTGAAGGATCTCACCCGTGAACCCTACGGCCTCTGGCGCCTGGAGGCCGCGGACCGCAAGGAGGGCGGCCGCAAGGAGTTCACCGCGAAGTTCGTGTTCCTGGGGGCCGGCGGGGGCGCCCTGCCCCTCCTGCTCAAGTCGGGCATCCCCGAGGCGGACGGCTACGGCGGCTTCCCCGTGAGCGGCCAGTGGCTGGTGTGCAAGAACCCCTCCATCGTCGCCCGCCATGCCTCCAAGGTGTACGGCAAGGCCACCATCGGCGCCCCACCCATGTCCGTGCCCCACCTGGACACCCGCATCATCGGGGAATCCCGGGCCCTGCTCTTCGGCCCCTACGCCGGGTTCACCACCAAGTACCTCAAGGAGGGCTCGTACCTGGACCTCCCCCGCGCGGTGAAACCCAGCAACCTCAAGCCCATGCTCTTCGCGGGCCTGCACAACCTCGACCTGACCCGCTACCTCATCGGCCAGGTGCTCCAGTCCCACGAGGACCGGGTGAAAACGCTCCGGGACTTCATCCCCACCGCCCGCCCCGAGGACTGGGACCTGGAGATCGCCGGCCAGCGGGTCCAGATCATCAAGAAGGATCCCAAACAGGGCGGCAAGCTGGAATTCGGCACCGAAATGGTCGCGTCGGCGGACGGGACCCTCGCGGCCCTCCTGGGCGCCTCGCCCGGGGCCTCCACCTGCGCGGCCACCATGGTGGACCTCATCCTCAAGTGCTTCTCCGAATCCCGGACCGCGGAGGGTCAGGCGCTCATCCGGAAGATGGTCCCCTCCCACGGCCACGACCTCACCCGGGAAACGGATGTGCTGAAGTCGGTGCGGGATCGCACCAACGCGGTGCTGGGCCTGGGGTAGCCAGGGCCCGGTTCAGCGGACGGGGCCGTCCTGCATGCGGATGAGCTCCTGGTATTCCTCGGCCGTGATGACGTTGTGCCAGTTGCCCGTGAGCAGGGCCAGGCCCGTCACCGCCAGGAAGAGCCCCGCCACCAGGGCCGCGAAGACGGCCCTGGGCACGGCCTTGCCGCCGGGGGCGCGCATCTCCAGGGTGTCCTTCACGGGGCAGGCCTCCACGCACTGGTAGCATCCGGTGCACTCGTCGCTGCCCACCCGGGAGGCCTCGTGCACGAGGATGCGCGAAGGGCAGGCCTTCGTGCAGAGCTTGCAGTCGATGCAGGTCGCCTTGGACCGGGTGATGCGCACCGGGCTCGCCAGGCTCAGCAGGCCCAGCAGGGCCCCGTAGGGGCAGAGGTAGCGGCACCAGACGTTCTTCACCACCAGGGACAGGGCGGCCAGGACGAGCACCACGACCAGGGCGGTGGTCGAGATGCGGACGAAGAAGAGGTACATGCGGATGTCGGCCGCGGCGTTGAAGGGGCTGTAGAGGAACCCCTGCAGGGCGGGGCCGTCCATCCTCCAGGCGGCCCACAGGAAGAAGAGCAGGAGGAGGTATTTCAGGGAGCGCAGGGGGTAGTCCAGCCACCGGGGCGGCTCGAGGTTCCTCCCGAACAGCTTGGCCCCCAGGCGCCAGAGGGCCTCGCTGAGGGTTCCCACGGGGCACAGCCAGCTGCAGAAGGCCTTCTTCAGGAACAGGCCCAGGGCGACGATGGCCAGGAAGATGAAGAGCCCGGCCGGATGGAGCTCGCAAATGCGTCCGGTGAGCGCCCAGAACTTGAGGCTCAGCAGCGCGCTGATGGGCAGGAAGCCCTCCGCTCCCGGGGGATGGGCGCCGCGGCCGTGCATGAAGAGCACGAACTCGATCCCGATCCATGCGCAGAGGGCCAGGAACGCGGCCTGCACCGCGTGGCGAAGGGGAAACGGACGCTTCTTCATGCCTTCGAGCCTAGCACCGGCCTTCGTCTATTTCGGAGTTCCTGATCCCTTTTGTGACCTATGCCACGCCGCTTCTCTCCCGCACCGCTCCATGCCAAGCTTTACGAGGCAGATTGGGAGACAACGATGAACGAGACCAGCCCCCAGGGCGGGGCCCAGCCTGGGTTCCCCAGCAGTTTCTGGACCGCCAACGGCACCGAACTGTGCGAACGCGCGGCCTACTACGCCATGGCCAGCTTCGTCGTGCTCTACCTCGGCCAGCTGGGGTTCGGGGCCTACTGGCCCAGCTTCCTGAACAGCAGCGTGCTGTGGTTCCTGGTGTACTTCCTGCCCATCCTCTCGGGTTCCCTGGCCGACCAGTACGGGTTCAAGAAGTCCCTCCTGGTGGCCTTCGTGCTGCTGGCGGTGGCCTACTTCCTCATGGGCTACCCGGTGTGGTTCGGCGGGGCCCAGCTCTCGCCGGTGTTCTCCTCCGAGGTGACCGTGGGCTGGCGCACCGCCGTGCCCATCGTCGGCGGCGTGGTCCTGATCGGCCTGGGTGGCAGCATCGTGAAGCCCTGCATCGCCGGCACCGTGCAGAAGACCGCGGGCGCCCGCAAGACGCTGGGCTTCGCCATCTTCTACATGATCATCAACGTGGGCAGTCTGGTGGGCCGGGGCGTGGCCTTCTACTTCCGCCGGCGCTTCGACCTCAGCGCGATCTTCGCCGTCTCCATGGCGGCCGCCGTGGTGGCCTTCCTCGTGGTGCTCCTGGTGTACAAGGATCCCGACGTGGAGATGGGCAACACCGAGAAGAAGCCCGTGCGCTCCATGGGCGAGATCCTCCTGGGCATGGTCAAGGTGCTGGGCAGCGGGCGCTTCGCCATGTTCCTGCTGGTCTCCAGCGGCTTCTACTTCATCTACAACCAGGTGTACAACCTGCTGCCCCTCTACCTGAAACGCACCGTGGAACTCACCCCGGCCATGGACATCTACACCATGGCCAACCCCTTCGTCATCGTCACCTGCCAGCTGCTCATCACCATGGCCTTCGGCAAGCTGCCCCCCATCAAGTCCATCGTCGTGGGCACGGTGATCATCGGGTTCTCCATGCTCATCAACATCGCGCCCCTCTACATGGCGGGGGGCGTCGGCCTGCGCGTGGGGGACCTGCTGCCCCTGGGATCGCTCTTCATCGTGCTCACGGTCGCCCTGATCGCCTTCGGCGAGCTGTTCGCCTCCGCCCGGCTCTACGAGTACATCGGTTCCCTCGCCCCCAAGGGGCAGGAGGGGCTCTTCCTGGGCTACGCCAACATTCCCATGGCCGTGGGTTCCCTCGTGGGCGGGCCCGCGGGCGCCTGGCTCTTCAACGCCGTCATGTGCAAGGGGGCCACGAAGCTCCCCAGCGGCCTGCTGAAGCTCGACCCCGGCGCCGCGGCCACCGGCTGGGTGATCCTCACGGGCATCGGCCTTTGCAGCGCGGCGAGCATGTACGCCTACAACGCCTGGCTCAAGCGCCAGGCCTGATCGCGGCCTCCAGCTCCCGCACCACGGCGTCCAGCTCCTCCAGGAGCGGAGGCCGGCCCTTCCGCCCCAGGATGTCCACCACGCTTCGGTAGTACCACGCCGTCTCCTCCGGCCCCGCGCTGAAGCGGTCCCACAGCGCCGCGCCGGTGGCGCGCAGGTCCCGCACCAGGGACGTGGCGTTGTGGAGCTTGTCGCAGAGGACCACGAGGCGGGCCCCCGCGCTGGCCTCGGCCAGGTGGGCCAGGTAGGCCTCCTTGCGCCCCCGCCAGGGGGGCTTGGGGGTGGCCGTGGCGTCGGTGCACTCCAGCACCAGGGCCGCCACCCCCTCGCCGAACCGCTCCCGGATCTCCTCCAGCACCGGCAGGCCCCCGCCGTCCTCCACCGCGTCGTGGAGGAGGCACGCCACGGCCACCTCCTCATCCGCCCCGTGCTCCAGGGCGAGGGCGGTCACCGCGAGCACGTGGGAGACGTAGGGGACGGAGGTCCCCTTGCGGAACTGCCCGGTGTGGATCCGGGCGGCGTAGGCCAGGGCTTCCTGGAAGCGCGGGCCGAGGGGGAAGGCCATGGGATCTCCGCTGGACGTTCCCAGTATGCGGCGTGGCGCGAAGCGCAAATTGAATTAAATTCTTATGACAAACCCTTGCCGACCCATTCAGGCCTCCCGAATGGGTCGCTGGATTCAACTCCAAGGCATTGTTTATTTAATGTAACCCCAATGCTGGACTACCCGCTTCGGCCGAAGCGGCGACCCCCGAGGCCTGGAATGAAAAGTATTATTTATAAATTCATCAAAGGTGCCCTCCCGGGATGCCTCATGGCGCTCGCCGTCCACTGCGGAGGCGGCCGGGGCGACGCGCCCCTGACGCCCCTGGAGCCCCTCGTCACCGCCCAGCCCCGGAACCAGGCCGTCAAGGCACCCGCCACCGCGACCTTCACGGCTTCCGTCTCGGGCAACCCCGCGCCCACCTACCAGTGGACCCTGAACGGCCTCCCCATCCCCGGGGCGACCTCGAATGCCTACACCACCCCGCCCACGGATTCGGCCATGACCGGCAACGCCTACGCCCTGGTCGCCACCAACAGCCTCGGGACGGCCACCAGCGCTGCCGCCGTCCTGGAGGTGACCGGGCCCCCGGTGATCACCTCCCAGCCCGCCAACGCCACCGTGGCCCCGGGCGCCGCCGCCACCTTCACGGTGGCCGCCGCGGGGCTTGGCGGCCTCACCTACCAGTGGCAGAAGGGATCCACCCCCATCGATGGGGCCACGGGGCCCACGTACACCCTCCCGGCCGTCACCCGGGACATGGACGGCGCCACCCACAGCGTGACGGTGACCAACCCCACCGGCTCGGTCACCAGCCTTCCGGCCACCCTCACGGTGGCCTATGGTCCGGTCATCCGGGTCCAGCCCGTGACCCAGAACGTCCTTTCCCCGGCCGCCGCCACCTTCACGGTCGAGGCCGAGGGCAATCCCCTCGCCTACCAGTGGAACCGCAACGGCCGCCCCATCCCCGGGGCCACCGCGTCCTCCTGGGCCATCCCCGCCACCCTCCCGGCCATGGACGGGGACGTCTACACCGTCACCGTGACCTGTGCCGGGAAGGCCGTCACCAGCGACGCGGCGCTGCTCAACGTCACCGCGGCCCCGGTGATCACCACCCAGCCGCAGGGCCAGAGCCTCGCGGCCGGTTCGGCCTTCACCCTGAGCGTCGCGGCGGTGGGGGTGCCCAATGTCTTCACCTACCAGTGGAGCCGGGACGACGAGCCCCTGAACGGCGCCACCGGCGCCACCTACCACGTGGATCGCGCCACCGTGGACGACGCCGGGAAATACGCCGTGACCGTCTCCAATGGCGCCGGCGAGCCCACCCGGAGCCGGAACGCCGTCGTGACCGTGGCCGCCGGCTACACCGTGTCGGGCCGGGTGACCGCGGGGGACGAGGGCGTCACCGGCGCCACCCTCACCCTCGGCACCCACCCGGCCCGGACCGCCAGCACCGACTCCACCGGCGCCTACGCCTTCCCGGACGTGCCTCCGGGCACCTACACCCTCACCCCTTCCATCCCCGCCTTCTCCTCGGTCTTCGAGCCCACCGCCCGTTCCGTCACGGTGGTGAGCGCCCCCGTGGAGGCCCCCTTCACGGCCGCCCTGGGCTACGCCGTCTCCGGCTCCCTCGTGGACCCGAACCCCGACCCCGCCACCGTCTACCTCACCCTCCGGCCCGCCGGCGGCGGCTCCAGCCTCGGCACGGCCCACCTCGAGCTCAACGGCGGCAGCGCTTTCACGTTCAAGGGCGTGCCGCCGGGCAGCTACCTCCTCTCCGGCCGCAAGGACCTCTTCGACAAGGGCTTGCCCAACGCCCACGATCCCGCCGGAACCCTGTCCGCCGAGGTCACCGTGACCGACGCGAACGTCACGGGCCTGGTCCTGCCCCTGGAGGCGGAGGCCCCCGACCTTTCCGCCCTGCCGGGTCCCCAATTCCAGGCGAACCCCATGGATTCAGGGGTCGCCATCGACTACGCCCCCATCCTGTCGTCCGGGGTGGAGCAGCCCCGGTCCTACCGGGTGGAGTGGAGCGAGGACCCCACCTTCGCCACCCCGGGCGGGTTCCGGCAGGTTCCGCCCTCCGCCGGCCACCTGCTCCTCCTGACCGGCACCTCCTTCCCCAACGGCGCCATCCTGCATCTCCGCATGCGGGGGCTGGGGACCGCCACGGCCACGGCCTGGTCCACCGCGCCGGCCGTCACCGTGGGCGGGGCCACGGGGGGCTTCACCGCCAGCGGCCAGGTCACCTTCGGCGCCGGCGACCCGGGCCCGCTCTACGTGGGCTTCCGGGACCCGGCCACCCGCCGGGTGTGGATGACCCTGGCGGAGGCGGCCTCGAGCCCCCAGGCCTACGCCGTCACCGGCCTCCCGGCCTCCGCGCCCGGCGCTCCCTACCGGATGGTGGCCTTCCTGGACCCGGACCGGAACGGGCTCATCTCCATCGACAACCCCACCGGCGCCCGCGCCGCCGCCGTGGCCGGCGACACCCCGGGCCTGGACCTGGCCCTGCCCACGGCCCCGGCCACCGCGACCGTCACCACCCGCCACACCCGGGGGGCCGACGCCTCCGACCAGTACACCCTCATCTTCACGCTGCGGGACGGGACCCACCACGTGGCCGCGGCCCAGGCGGTTTCGGGACCGAAGCTGCCGGTGCCCGCGAGCCTGGGCACCAACGCAGGCGGCCCCGTGATGACGTTCGAGGCCGCCGCCACGGGCCGGCCCGCCGTGGGAGACGCCTACACCCTCCTCGCCACCTGCCACGACGGCACCACCCTGACCCTCACCGCCCCGGTGACCGGCGTCCTGGACGCCTTCCCCACGAACCTCCAGCCCACCGAAGGGGACGGCACGGGCCAGACCGCCAACCTCCAGCCCGCCTTCAGCTGGGTCGCTCCGGCCCTGCCCCCCGCGCCCTTCCACTACGTCTTCACGCTCGCGGGGGCCGGCGCTTCCTGGACCGTGGACGGGCTCTCCGACACCACCCTCGACTGGACCCTGGGGGACCCCAACGACCCCGGCAACCTGCCCACCGGGGCCCTGGCGGTGAGGACCCCCTATGCCTGGACGGTGGCGGTGGTGGATGGCTTCGGGAACTCGGCGCGCACCGAGGCGGTGTACACGCCCTGATTGGTCCCGGTTATGGGTCCATAAATATTCCGGAAGGCCGAGTCCGATTCTGAGCGAGAATGAGAACCCATCTCGCTTAAAATCCGCCTTCCGGAGCACCCATGAGTGAACCCAGCCAGCCCGTGAGGATCGTCACCGCCGCGGCCCTGTTCGACGGCCACGACGCCGCCATCAACCTCGTCCGGCGGCTCCTGGTGGTCCAGGGGGCCCAGGTCGTCCACCTGGGGCACAACCGCGGCGTGGCCGAGATCGCCAAGGCCGCGGTGGAGGAGGATGCCGACGCGGTGTGCGTGTCGTCCTACCAGGGCGGCCACATGGAGTTCTTCACCTACCTGGCCGGAACCCTGCGCGCCATGGGCGCCGGGCACATCCGGGTCTTCGGCGGGGGCGGCGGCGTGATCCTGCCCGAGGAGGCCCAGGTCCTGGAGGCCTCCGGCGTGGAGAAGATCTACACCCCCGACGACGGAATGATCCTGGGGGTCGAAGGCATGATCGCCGACCTCCTGGCCCGGGTGCGGCGCCCGCGGGCCGCCCAGGCCGTCCCTCCCGGGGAGCGCCTCGCCCTGTCCCGGCGCCTCACCGCGGCGCTAACCGGGGAGATCCCCACGGGCGATGCCCCCCGGATTCCCGTGGTGGGCCTCACCGGCACCGGCGGCGCGGGCAAGAGCTCCCTGGCCGACGAGCTGGTGCGCCGCCTCCTCCTGGACTTCCCCCACCTGAAGGTGGCGGTGCTGGCCATCGACCCCACCCGCAAAGCCTCGGGGGGCGCCCTGCTGGGGGACCGCCTGCGCATGGGATCCACGGCCAGCGACCGGGTCTTCTTCCGCAGCGTGGCGGCCTCGGGGAACCTCACGGCGACGGTGCGGGCCGGGGCGGACCTCCTGAAGCGCTCGGGGGCCGGGCTCATCCTGGTGGAGACCAGCGGCATCGGCCAGGGCGACACCGAGATCCTGGACATGGCCGACGTGCCGGTCTACGTGATGACCAGCGAATTCGGCGCGGGCACCCAGCTCGAGAAGATCAACATGCTGGACTACGCGCGGCTGGTGGTGATCAACAAGTTCGAGGACAAGCGCGCCGAGGACGCCCTGCAGGCCGTGCGCCGCCAGGTCCGGCGCAACCGGAACATCCCCGCCTCCGTCCCCGACGCGGCGCTGCCCGTCTACGGCACCGCCGCCGGGCACTTCAACGACGCGGGCGTGGACCGGCTCTACCTGGACCTGCTGGCCCACCTGCGGGAGGCCTTCGCCCTGGACCTGCGTTCGGCCCTGCCCGACCCGGGCCCCGCGGCCTTCTCCTGCGAGCGGGCCGCGCCCATCGTGCCCTTCGAAAGGGGCAAGTACCTCCAGGAGATCATCAAGGCGGTGCGGGACTACCGCCTCCGCACCGAGACCCTCGCGGCCCGGGCGGACCGGCTCCAGGCCCTGGAGGGGGCCTGCGCGGCCATGGCCGAGCCCCCCGAGGACCTGAAGGCCGAGGCGGCCAGGGCCCGGGAGGACCTGGGGGAGGGCGCCGGGCTCCTGGAGCGCTGGGACCGCCTCAAGGCGGCGTATTCCGGCGAGGCCTTCACCTACCGGGTGCGGGACCGGGACGTGCACGTGCCCCTGACCCTCACGTCCCTGTCGGGCACCCCGGTGCGCAAGGTGGAGCTTCCTCCCACGGACCGGGCCGGCGAGATCATCCGGTTCCTCCGCCAGGAGAACGTTCCCGGAAGCTTCCCCTACACGGCCGGCGCCTTCCCCTTCCGCCGCACCGATGAGGACCCCAAGCGTCAGTTCGCGGGGGAGGGCGGCCCGGAGCGCACGAACCGGAGGTTCCACTTCCTGTGCCGGGGAGAGGCCTCCAAGCGCCTGTCCACCGCCTTCGATTCCGTGACGCTCTACGGCGAAGACCCCGACGAACGCCCCGACATCTACGGCAAGGTCGGTGAATCCGGCGTCAGCATCGCCACCCTGGACGACATGAAGACCCTCTTCCAGGGCTTCGACCTGTGCGACCCCAACACCTCGGTCTCCATGACCATCAACGGCCCGGCGCCGGTGATCCTGGCTATGTTCTTCAACGCCGCCATCGACCAGCAGCTGGCCAAGGGCATCGACCGGGAGACCACGCTGCGCAGCCTGCGCGGCACCGTCCAGGCCGACATCCTCAAGGAGGACCAGGCCCAGAACACCTGCATCTTCTCCATCGAGTTCGCCCTGCGCATGATGGGCGACATGCAGGCCTTCCTCATCGGGCACCGCATGCGCAACTACTACTCGGTGAGCGTCTCGGGCTACCACATCGCGGAGGCCGGGGCCAACCCCGTGACCCAGCTGGCCTTCACCCTGGCCAACGGCTTCACCCTGGTGGAGTACTACCTGAGCCGCGGGATGGCCATCGACGACATCGCCCCGAGCCTCTCCTTCTTCTTCAGCTCGGGCCTGGACCCGGAGTACGCCGTCCTGGGGCGCGTGGCGCGGCGCATCTGGGCCATCGCCCTGCGGGACGTGTACGGCGCCAGCGACAAGAACCAGAAGCTCAAGTACCACATCCAGACCTCCGGGCGCTCCCTGCACCTCAAGGAGATGAAGTTCAACGACATCCGCACGACCCTCCAGGCCCTCACGGCCCTGGTGGACAATTGCAATTCCCTGCACACCAACGCCTACGACGAGGCCCTCACGACCCCCACCGAGGAGTCGGTGCGCCTGGCCATGGCCATCCAGCTCATCATCACCCGGGAGTGGGGCGTCTACTGGAACGAGAACGCCCTGCAGGGCTCGTACTTCTTCAGCCGCCTCACGGACCAGGTGGAGGAGGCCGTGCTGGAGGAGTTCGCCCGCCTCAACGGGCGGGGCGGCGTCCTGCGCGCCATGGAGACCCAGTACCAGCGCCTGCGCATCCAGGAGCAGTCCCTGCTCTACGAGACCCGCAAGCACTCCGGGGAACTCCCCGTGGTGGGGGTCAACACCTTCGTGCGCGAGGAGGAGCCCGGGGCCGAACCCCGCCCCGTGAGCCGGGCCACCCCTGAGGAGAAGAACGACCGCCTCCGGGACCTGCGAGCCTTCCAGGAACGCCACGCCGCCGAGGCGGGCCCCGCCCTGGACCGCCTCCGGGACCAGGTGCGCCTGGGGGGCAACCTCTTCGAGGTCCTCATGGACACGGTCCGGGTGGCCAGCCTGGGGCAGATCACTTCCGTACTCTACGAAATGGGAGGAAAATACCGCCGCTCCATGTGAATCCCCGATTCATCATTACCATCCCCGTCCCGATTCATGTTCAACTTCATCACCACCCCCAGAACCGACACCCTCCGGAGCCCAGAATGAGCATGCCCTTGACCCAGCTTGGCGAAGAGGAACTCGCCTTCCAGGAACTGGTGGCCGACTTCGCCAAAAACGAGATCGAACCCCTTCGCGAGGCCATGGACGAGCAGCAGGAGATGCGCCCGGACCTGGTGAAGAAGCTCTTCGGCCTGGACATCATGGGCATCGAGGTGCCCGAGGCGTACGGCGGCGCCGGGTCCACCTTCTTCAACGCCATCCTCGTCATCGAGGAGCTCAGCAAGGTCGACCCGTCCGTGGGCGTCCTGGTGGACGTGCAGAATACGCTCGTGGACAACTGCCTCAGCCGCTGGGGCAGCGAGGCCCAGAAGAAGCTCTACCTGCCGCGCCTGTGCAAGGACACCGTGGGCGCCTACGCCCTGTCCGAGGCGGGCTCGGGCTCGGACGCCTTCGCCCTGGCCACCCGCGCCACGCCCAACGCGGACGGCTACCGGCTCAACGGCAGCAAGCTCTTCATCACCAGCGCCCAGGAGGCCGGGATCTTCATCGTCTTCGCCACCGTGGATCCCGCGGCGGGCTACAAGGGCATCACGGCCTTCATCGTCGAGCGGGACACGCCGGGCTTCTCGGTCTCCAGGAAGGAGAACAAGCTGGGCATCCGGGCCAGTTCCACCTGCGAGCTGAGTCTGGCCGACGTCCAGGTGGGGCCCGGCCAGGTGCTGGGCGAGGTGGGCAAGGGCTACAAGGTGGCCATCGAGACCCTCAACGAGGGCCGCATCGGCATCGCCGCCCAGATGCTGGGCCTGGCCGAGGGGGCCCTGGGCCACGCCCTGGCCTACACGAAGGAGCGCCGGCAGTTCGGCAAGCCCATCTTCGACTTCCAGGCCGTGCAGATGCGCCTGGCCGAATGCGCCAGCCGCGTGGAGGCCGCCCGCCTCATGACCTACAACGCCGCCCGCATGAAGGACGCCGGGCTCCCCTTCATCCGGGAGGCCGCCATGGCCAAGTACTTCACCAGCCAGGTGGCGGAGTGGGTGTCGAGCGAGTGCCTGGAACTCTTCGGCGGCTACGGCTTCACGAAGGACTATCCCGCGGAAAAGTACTTCCGGGACAGCAAGATCGGCAAGATCTACGAAGGCACGACCTTCATGCAGCTGCAGACCATCGCCAAGCTGCTCTAAGCCGGATCAGGAAAATGACTTCTTTCATCTTTTCTCTGCGACCCTCGGCGAACCTCCGCGCCTCGGCGATAGATCTTTTTCACGGTTGCGCCGGCGCTGGAATCGGATGCGTCGAAACAACCAAGAAAAGGACTTATCGCCGAGGCGCCGAGGCACGCCGAGGATCGCTGGGAAAAGAAAAGGGTATTCAGGGCTCTTTCCAGGAGGGGGCATGACCACGGGACAGGACGCGAAGCTGAGTCTGCTGAAGGCCAAGCACGAGGAAGCCGAAAAGGGCGGGGGCGCGGACAAGATCGCCAAGCACCACGCGTCGGGCAGGCTCACGGCCCGGGAACGCATCGCCATCCTGCTCGACGAGGGCTCCTTCACGGAGATCGACAAGTTCGTCCTGCACCGCTGCGACAACTTCGGCATGGAGAAGGTGAAGATCCCCGGCGACGGCGTGGTCACGGGCTTCGGCAAGATCGACGGGCGCCTGGTGTACGTCTTCGCCCAGGACTTCACCGTCTTCGGCGGCTCCCTCTCCAAGGCCTACGCGGAAAAGATCTGCAAGATCATGGACATGGCCTCCCGCAACGGGGCGCCCGTCATCGGGCTCAACGACTCTGGGGGCGCGCGCATCCAGGAAGGGGTCCAGTCCCTGGCGGGCTATTCGGACATCTTCACCCGCAACGTGCTGTCCTCGGGGGTGGTGCCGCAGATCTCGGCCATCATGGGGCCCTGCGCGGGCGGCGCGGTCTATTCGCCGGCCATCACGGACTTCGTCTTCATGGTCAAGGACACCTCCTACATGTTCATCACGGGGCCCGACGTCATCAAGGCGGTCACCCACGAGGAGGTCAGCAAGGAGGACCTGGGCGGGGCCATGACCCACAACGCCCGCTCCGGCTGCGCCCATTTCGCCTGCGCGGACGACGAGGAGTGCCTGCTCATGATCCGTGAGCTCATGAGCTTCGTGCCGCTCAACAACCAGGACGACCCGCCCACGCGGGCCTGCACCGACGATCCCAACCGCACCGAGATCGCCCTGCGCACCCTGGTGCCCGACTCGGCCAGCCTGCCCTACGACATGAAGGACATCTTCCACGCCGTGGTGGACGACGGCTACTTCTTCGAGGTGCAGGAGCACTTCGCCAGGAACCTGGTCATCGGCTTCGCCCGCCTCAACGGGAGGCCCGTGGGCATCGTGGCCAACCAGCCCAACCACCTCGCCGGCGCCCTGGACGTGGATTCCTCCCTCAAGGGCGCGCGCTTCGTGCGGTTCTGCGACTGCTTCAACATCCCGCTGATCTTCTTCGAGGACGTCCCCGGCTTCCTGCCCGGGGTGGGCCAGGAACTCGGCGGCATCATCAAGCACGGGGCCAAGCTCCTCTACGCCATCACCGAGGCCACGGTTCCCAGGCTCACCGTCATCACCCGCAAGGCCTACGGCGGGGCGTACTGCGTGATGAACGCCAAGAACATCCGCTGCGACTACGCCATCGCCTGGCCCACGGCCGAGATCGCCGTCATGGGCCCGGAAGGCGCGGTGAACATCATCCACCGCAAGGAGCTGGACAAATCCCTGGAACCCGAGCGCACCCGCACCGCCCTGCTGCAGGACTACCGCGACACCTTCGCCAACCCCTACAATGCCGCGGAGCTGGGCTACGTGGACGAGGTCATCGATCCCATGAACACCCGGCCCGTCCTCATCCGCGCCCTGGAGATGTGCAGGAACAAGCGCGTGGGCACCCCGCCCCGGAAGCACGGCAACCTGCCGCTTTGAGGACACCGACCATGTTCAGGAAGATTCTCATCGCCAACCGGGGCGAGATCACCATCCGGGTCATCCGCGCCTGCAAGGAGCTGGGGGTTCCCACCGTCGCCGTCTTCTCCGAGGCGGACCGGGCCGCCCTCCACGTGCGGGCCGCGGACGAGGCCTACTGCATCGGCCCCGCCCCCAGCCGCGAATCCTACCTGCGCCAGGACCGGATCCTGGAGGTGGCCGCCCGGTGCGGCGCGGACGCCATCCATCCCGGCTACGGGTTCCTGTCGGAGAACGCGGCCTTCGCCGAGGCCTGCGCCGCCCAGGGCATCACCTTCATCGGGCCCAACCCCCGGGCCATCCGCGTCATGGGCAACAAGACCACCTCCCGGGTGGCCGTGCACGAGATGGGGGTCCCCCTGGTGCCCGGCATGCGGGAGAACCTCCAGTCCGAGGCCCAGGCCCTGGAGTGGGCCGACCGCATCGGGTTCCCCATCATGATGAAGGCCGCCGCGGGCGGCGGCGGCAAGGGGCTGCGCCAGATCCACCGCCGCGAGGACGTCGTGGCGGCCTACCGCGCCGCCAAGGCCGAGAGCCTGGCGGCCTTCGGCGACGACGCGGTGTACCTGGAGCGCTACATCGAGAACCCCCGGCACATCGAGATCCAGGTGCTGGGCGACAAGCACGGCAACCTCATCTACTGTCCGGAACGCGAGTGCTCCATCCAGCGCCGGCACCAGAAGGTCATCGAGGAAGCCCCCTCGACCCTGGTGGACCCGGAGATGCGCCGGGCCATGGGCGAGGCCGCCATCAAGGCGGCCCGGGCCGTGGACTACGACTCCGCGGGCACGGTGGAGTTCATCGTTTCCGGCAAATCCCGGGAGTTCTTCTTCCTGGAGATGAACACGCGCCTGCAGGTGGAGCACCCCATCACCGAGATGATCACGGGCATCGACCTGTGCAAGGAGATGATCCGCAGCGCCGCCGGCTACGTCCTCCCCTTCCGCCAGGAGGACATCCCCTGCCACGGGCACGCCCTGGAGTGCCGCATCTACGCCGAGGACCCCGACAACCGCTTCCTGCCCACCCCGGGCCGGATCATCGGCCTGCGGGTCCCGGGCGGCCCCTGGGTGCGCGACGAATCGGGCATGTACGAGGGCCTGGACGTGCCCATCCACTACGACCCCATGCTGAGCAAGCTCGTGGTCTGGGGCAGCACCCGCGAGCGCATGATCACCCGCATGCAGCGCGCCCTGTCCGAATACGCCGTGAAGGGCGTCAAGACGACCATCCCCTTCCATGCCCGGATGCTCAAGAACGAGCGCTTCCTCTCCGGCGACATCGACACCAACTTCATCGACAACGAGTTCCAGCCCAACGACGAGGCCCGCGAGAAGCCCAACGAGGACATCGCCCTGGTGGCGGCGGCCATCGGCGCCTACCGCAGGGACAAGGAGAAGGCCCTGGGCCGGTCGGGCGTCGAGGAAGGACCGGCCGGCGACGCCTCGGCGTGGAAGGCCAGCGGCAGGGTCAGGCGGGATCCGGGATTCTGAGGAGGCAGGGATGGTCTACATCGGCACGCATCAGGGACGCACCACCCGGGCGAAGGTCGTCGAGCCCCGCCCCGGGCTCTTCACCGTGACCCTGGGCGAGAAGGAGTACCACGTCGACTTCCTGGAGCCCCAGCCCAACATCTATTCCCTCCTCATCGACGGACGCTCCTTCGAGGTGGACGTGGACGCCAAGCCCGGCGGGGACACCTTCGACGTGTTCATCCGGGGCGACCACTACGAAGTGGAGATGGTGGAGGAGAAGAAGAAGAAGCTGGCCATGAGGATGGGCAAGGGGGCCACGGGACGCCAGGACATGAAGTCCCCCATGGCGGGCAACGTGCGCGCCGTGCTGGTCCAGCCCGGGGACCGCGTCGAAGCGGGCCAGGTGGTGCTGATCCTCGAGGCCATGAAGATGCAGAACGAACTGAAGTCCGCCATTGACGGGATCGTGGCCTCGGTCACCGCCCGGGAGGGCGTGGCGGTGTCCGCGGGGGACCCGCTCCTGGTGGTGGAGCCCTGGGAACCGCAGTTCCCCAACGTTTGAAGGCACGGAGACGCCATGAGCGACCATGTGAAGCTGGACATCGACAACGGCATCGGCATCGTGACGATCGACCGCCAGGAGGCGCTCAATGCCCTGGACGACACGATCCTCGCGGGGCTCGAGGAGGCCTTCCTGGCCCTGGGCCGCGACCCCTCGGTGCGCGTGGTGATCCTCACCGGGGCGGGCAAGGCCTTCGTGGCGGGGGCCGACATCAAGGCCATGGCCCGCTTCACGCCCGTGGAGGCCAAGGCCTTCGCCCAGCGCGGCCAGCGGATCTTCACGCTCATCGAGGACTACCCGCACCCCGTCATCGCCGCGGTGAACGGCTACGCCCTTGGCGGCGGCTGCGAGCTCGCCATGACCTGCGACATCCGCATCGCCAGCGATCGGGCCAAGGCCGGCCAGCCCGAGGTGAACCTCGGCGTCCCGCCCGGGTTCGGGGGCACCCAGCGCCTGGCCCGCATCCTGGGCCGGTCCGCCGCCAAGCACCTGCTGTTCACCGGCGAGGTGATCGGCGCCGCCCGCGGCCTCGAACTGGGCCTGTTCAACGAGGTGGTGGCGCCCGAGGCCCTCATGGGCCGGTGCATGGAAATCGCCGCCGCCATCGCCGCCAAGGCCCCGCTGGCGGTGTCCAGCGTCAAGCGGGCCGTGAACGAAGGCACCGACGGCCCCCTGGCCCACGGGCTCGCCCTCGAGGCCGAGCTCTTCTCCCGCGCCTTCGCCACGCTCGACCAGAAGGAAGGCATGCAGGCCTTCATCGACAAGCGACCCGCCCGGTTCCTGGGCCAGTAGAGGACTCCCGACATGGACCTGAACACCCGAATGCAGAACGTCGCCGTGGTGGGGGCCGCGGGCAAGATGGGCAGCGGCATCGCCCTGCTGCTCGCCCTGGACATGGCCTACCGCGCCCTGGAGAACCCCCAGGCCACCTTCGTGCTCAGCCTCATCGACACCCACGACGCCGGCCTCCAGGGCCTGCTGCGCTACGTCCGGGACCAGGCCCGCAAGGACGGGGAGCGCCAGGTGAACCGCCTGCGCGCGCTCTTCCGCGACCGCGCCGACCTGGTGGAGAACGCCGAGATGGTCGAGGCGTTCGTGGCCGAGGTCATGCTTCACCTGCGCACCGGCAAGACCCTCGCCCTGGCCGGGGATGCCCTCCTCGTCTTCGAGGCCGCCTTCGAGAAGGAGGAGGTCAAGTTCCAGATCTACAACGAGCTGGCCGTGCTCTGCCCGCCCTCGGCCTGGTTCCTCACCAACACGTCCAGCATCCCGCTCCACGTGCTCACCGACCAGTGCGGCATCCAAGGCCGCATGATCGGGTTCCACTTCTACAACCCGCCCGCGGTCCAGAAACTGGTGGAGCTCATCGTCCCCGAAGGGTGCGATCCCGAACTGGTGGCGGCCTCGGAGGAACTGGCCCTGGCCCTCCGCAAGAAGACCGTTCCGGCCCGGGACATCGCGGGCTTCATCGGCAACGGCCACTTCATGCGGGACGGCCTGCGGTGCATCCGCGAGATGGAGCACCTGGCCCGGGACTACGGGTTCGTCCAGGCGGTGTACATGGTCGACAAGGTGAGCCGGGACTGGCTGCTGCGGCCCATGGGCATGTTCCAGCTCATCGACTACGTGGGCATCGACGTGTTCCAGCTCATCCTCCGGGTCATGGACAAGTACCTGCAGGAGGGCCTCCACTCCGACCTGGTGGACACGCTCCTGGAAATGGGCGTCCGGGGGGGCCAGACCTCCTCCGGGGGCCAGAAGGACGGCTTCCTGCGGTACGAGAAGGGGCGGCCCGCGGGCATCTTCGATCCGGCCACGCGGGAGTACGTGCCCATGGACCCGGCCTTCACCGCCGACCTGGACGGGCGGCTGGGGCTCCACCCCGACCCGTCCCTTTCCTGGAAGGCCCTCTCCCGGGACCCCGGCAAGGAAAGCCGGCTGCGCGCCTACTTCGCGGCCCTCAAGGGCCTGGATTCCCTGGGCGCCGGCATGGCCCGGAACCACGCGGAGGACAGCCGCGAGGCGGCCCTGGACCTGGTGCGCCAGGGCGTGGCCGCCCGGGCCGAGGACGTGAACGCCGTTCTGACCCTGGGCTTCTTCCACCTGTACGGCCCCATCAACGACTACCTGGACTGAGAGCGGAACCATGAAGACCCTGCACAAGCCCGTCTACCTCGCCGCCGGCGCCTACACCACGAGCCTGGGCACCGGCCGCCCCGAGTTCAATCCCCGGTCCCCCCGGCCGGGCCTGGACCACTACATCCGCCAGTCCGGCGCGGCCACCCTGGCCCAGATCGGGGACCCCGCCGCCATCGACGAGAGCGTCATCGGCAACTTCATGGCCGCGCGGTTCAACCGCCAGGGCCACCTGGGCTCGCTGCTCACCATCGTCCACCCCGCGCTGGAGTACAAGCCCAGCCTCAGGGTGGAGGGGGCCTGCGCCTCCGGGGGCCTGGCCCTGGCCTCGGCCGTCAAGAGCGTGCTCAGCGGCATGGCCGACGTGGTCCTGGTCATGGGCGTGGAGGTGCAGAACACCGTCAAGGCCATCTACTGCGCGGACTTCCTCGCGGGAGCCGGATGGTACGACGGGGAGCGCAAGGACGGCCACGCCTACTTCTTCCCCGGCAAGTTCTCCGACCGCGCCGGCGCGTATGCCGCCAAGGTGGGCCCGGAGAAGGCCAGGCAAGCCTTCGCCCACTGGTACCGCAACGCGGTGGAATCCGCCCGGCTCAACCCCGACGCCCAGGAGCACTTCAACTCGGCCAAGGATCTCCTGGCCCAGGGCCTCACCCCGCCCAACCCCAAGAGCTTCACGGACCACCTGAACCTCTACGACTGCTCCAAGGTTTCCGACGGCGCGGCCTCGATCCTCGTGGCCTCCGAGGAAGGCTGGCGACGGCTGGGCCTGGCCCGGGAGGACGTGGTCGAACTCGCCGGCTACGGCCAGATGGCCGCCAACCTCACCGCGCCCCCGCCCGACCTCACGGAGATGACCACCTGCCGCAGGGCGGCCGAACAGGCCATGGCCATGGCCGGCACCAGCATCGCGGACATGGGCGTCGCCGAGGTCCACGACTGCTTCACCATCTCCGGCGTGCTGCTGACCGAGGCCCTGGGCATGGCCCCGCCCGGGGGCGGCGCCGACGCGGTGCTGGAAGGCGTCACCCGCCGGGACGGGCGCTGGCCCACCAACACGGGGGGCGGCCTGGTGGGCTACGGCCATCCCACCGGCGCCACCGGGGTGCGCATGGCCGTGGACCTGTGGCGGCAGCTCACCGGCCGTGCCGCCGGCTACCAGGTGGACGTCCGGAAGGACCACGGCATCCTGGTGTCCATGGGCGGCAACGACAAGACCGTCGTGTCGATGATCCTCAGGCGCTGACGCCCACGGGCAGGAAGACCTGGAACAGCGTGCCCTCGCCCTCCCGGCTGGTGCAACCCACCCGGCCGCCGTGGGCCTGGACGATGCGGGCCACCATGGCCAGCCCCAGCCCGGTGCCCTTCCCCTCCACCTTGGTGGTGAAGTACGCCTCGAACATGCGCTCCCGCACCTCGGCGGGGATCCCGCTGCCCGTGTCCTGGACCTCCAGGAGGATCACGGGGTCCGGCAGTTCCGGCGCCTCGCCCGGACGGGCCAGCCGGGTGCGGAAGGTGAGGTCTCCGCCGCCCGCCATGGCATCCCGGGCGTTGGTGCCCAGGTTCAGGATCACCTGGTGGATCTCGGTGGGCTCCACCAGGGGGGCCGGCAGGTCCGGCTCCAGCTGGCACCGGATCTTCACCCCGGAGCCTGCCGCGTCCTCCAGAAGCCCTGCCACCTCCTGCACCAGGTCGTTCAGGTCCGTTTTCCGCCGCTCCGCCGGTGCCCTGCGCACGTGGCGGAGGAGCCGTGCGGCCAGGTCATGGCCCCGGCTGGCGCCCCTGCGCATGACCTCCAGGCGGCGCTTCTGGTCCGGACTCAGGTGGGGGTCCCGCAGCAGCAGCTCGTTGCAGCCCAGGATGCTCGTGAGGATGGTGTTCACGTCGTGGGTGACGGTGCTGAGGAGCTCCCCGGCGGCCTCCAGGCTGCGGCTGTGCAGGAGCTGGCGCTCGATGCCCAGGGCCTCGGAGGCGTCCAGGAGGATCACCAGGACCGCCTCCACGGCGTCTCCGGGGCCGCGCAGGGGCGTCATGCACAGGGTCAAGGGGAACGTGGGACCGGATCCCGGGAGGCCCTGGCCCCGGATGCCGGTGAAGGTATCCCCCTGGAAGGCGCGCTCCAGGAGCCGGCCGAGCTCCTGCCGGAGGCCGGGGAGGGCCACGGGCAGCGGCTTTCCCAGGGCCTGGGCGGAGGAAAGGCGGAAGCGTTCCTCCGCCGCCCGGTTCCAGTGGCCCTGGACCCGGCCCTCCCGGTCCAGGACCAGGGTGGGCAGGGGCGAGCCCTGCAGCACCTTCCCCAGGGCCTGGTCGTCCAGTTTGGTGCGGTAGGCCCGGAGCGCGCCCACGGCCAGCGTCGCCAGGGAGGCGGCCGTCGCCAGGGCGCCCGCCAGGAGCAGCGTCCGCTGGGCTCCCGCGCTCAGCCCGCCTGAAGCCACCAGCCCGTAGGCTGCGGGGAGGGCGCAGGCACCCAGGAGTCCCCGGCCCAGTCGCGGGCTGGAAGGGGCGAACACGGATTGCAACCACGGAATGCGCATTGGGTGACGAGGCTCGGGTGGGACCGGGGGTCGGTGCACCCATCAGTATTATTAATTAATAGCATCCCGCAACCCATAGGCACCTCCAGGGTACTATTTTTCAGATAACGTAAAATAAAACTGCAAATCTGAATCCTTTCGATTCGGTTGGCCCCACTGGGTCCACCCCTTCCAGCCACCCTTGTCCTTGAACTCCGCATGACCATCCGCGAACAGGGTGGCCGCGGTGAAGCCCTTGTCCGTCCCCTTCCGCATGGGGAAGGCTTCGAAGCGGCCATCCCCGCGGGCCCCGAGGACCAGCCGGTAGGTATGGCCCCCCTGGAGGATGGGCGGCGGACGGGGAAAGGTGGCCTCCACCCATCCGCACCCGCCCATGGCACAGGAGGCGCTGACCGGGGGGCAGGCCGGGTCGCAGGCGGCCTCGGCCTGCGCCTTCCCGTCGGTGGATTCCATGCGCACCGCCAGGGGCCCCTTGCCCGCCAGGCGCCGGACCCGGAGGTGGACGGCCTCCACCGTCCGGGAGGCCCCCGTCACCGTGAAGACCTCGCCCACGGAGGCCGACCCGTCCACGGGCCGGGGCGCCCCCATCCAGAACTCCATGTAGCCGACCCCCTGGGAGGCACCGCCCTCGTAGTACACCTCGAGGATGGGGGTGAATCCCTCGGCGGTGCCCGGGGTGCGCCGGGGTTCCCAGCGGGGGTGCGCGGCGCTCCGGAAGAGCATGGCCCAGTCCTCGTCCGGCAGGGTGGGCTGGATGGGGGCCCCCGCGGTGCGGGAGAAGATGGCGTTGACGGAAACGAAGTTCACGCCCGCGCGGGGATCCGCGTTGGTGAACACGGCGTGGAAGAGCGTTCCGGCGGCCAGCACGGGCTTGCGGTCGAAGGCGACCAGGGGGTAGAACCGGTCGCTGGCGGGCACCAGGTTGAGGGTCTGCCGGCTGGTGGCCAGCACCCGTCCCGACGGCGCATGGGCGGCACTGCCGTCGTCCGTCTGGATCTCCACCTTGAGGGTCCCGCCGGTGCCGCCGTGGTACCCCGCCTTGCGGAAGCTCCAGATGAGGAAGGGCCGGAGGCCCCGCAAGGGACCGCCCGGCCTGGCGCGGAAGCGGTAGCTCACCTGGTTGCCGTGGGGCCCGATGGGGGTGTTCGCCAGGGAGTCCCCCTGGATGCGGGACCCGTAGGTCCCGGCCTGGGCCTGGAGAAGCAGGGGGAGCAGGAGGAAGGCCGGCACGCGCATGGCATCACGTTCTTGGGGGATTGGATGCCACCCGGGGGCCTCACGGTACGAAGGCGAACTGGAGGTCGCTGAAGGTGAGGTTCTGGGTGCCCCACATGTCCCATCCCTTCCACCCGGCGGCGCCGGTGGTGGTGAACTGGGCGTAGCCGTCGGGGAAGAAGGTCGAGTTGGAAAAGCCCTTGTCGCGTCCCTTGCGCATGGGGAAGGCCGAGAAGGAGGTGTCCCCGGGGCAGCTGAGTACGAGGTTGTAGGCGACCCCGGTGTTGAGCACGTGGCTGAGGGGGAAGGCGGCCGTGACCCAGGCGGGGACACCCAGGGGGAACCGGTCGGCGGGGATGTCGGCCTCGTCCACGAGGGTGCCGTCGGCCTCCTCCACCCGCACCGTCAAGGGACTGGAACCGGCGGTGCGGCTCAGGCGCACGTTCACCTTGCTGAAGTTCCGGCTGGGCCCGGAGACCTTGAAGGCCTCCCGCACCGAGGCCGCGCCGGAGACGGCCTTGGGGTTGGTGGACCAAACCTCCATGTACCCGTTGCCCTGGCTGCCGGTGCTGTAGTCCAGTTCCAGGGTGGGGGTGTAGCCCTGCCGCAGCCTCCAGGCGCCCCCGGCGGGCTTGAAGAGCACCGCGAAGGTGGCGTCGCTGATGACGGGCTGCATGGGGGCGGTCTGGGCGTCGGTGTAGAGGGTGTCCAGGGAGACGTAGTTGGCCACGGGGTCCACGTCGATGTTCGTGAAGACCAGGTGGTACAGGCCGCCGCCCGTCAGGTTCACCGGATTGGGAAAGGTGAGTTTGGGATAGAAGTTGTTCTGGGGAATGATGTTTCCGTACGAGGTGGTGGCGAGGGCTGGGCCGGTGGGCAGGTGGGCGCCGGTGCCGTCGTCGGCGAAGAGATCCACCCGCACGGTGCCCCCCAGGCCCGCGTTGTAGCCGGGCTTGGTGGTGGACCAGATGAAGAAGATGCGGAAGCCCTCCAGGGGCGTCGTGTACCTCGCCTGGAAGCGGTAGCTCACCACGTTCCCGCTGGGCCCGCCCACCACCGTGTTGGCCAGCGAATCCGCGCTGAAGCCCGATCCGTAGTAGAAGGGCGTGAGGGGCATGACCGGCACCACCGGCACGTCCTGGGTGTAGGTGGTCGCCAGGCCCGCCACGGTGACGGTGCAGGCCAGGGAGACCACGCCGGAGGCCGGGGCGTCGTAGTACACCGCGGCGTTGGCCGTCACGCCCGGGATGCTCCCGTTGGTCACCGACCACTGGTAGGTGGCGCCGGCCTGGGCCGGCACGAAGGCCTGGATCCGGGTCATGCCCGCCGACACCAGGGCGGGGGTGCGGATGACGCCGGTGCCGCCCACCGGGGCGGGGGCCGTCAGGGCCGGGACGGGGGCCTTGGGGGTGCTGCTGCCGCCCTGGGCGGCCTGCCCGGAACAGCCCAGGGCGACCAGGCTCGTGGTGAACAGAAAAGAATCGAGCGTCTTCATGGGCGCACCTCCTCCAGGGCCGCGCCGCATGCCGCGACGGGCCGAATCGCAAACCAGTCCGTGGTTCCCTCGGTCGCCTCACCCGACGGGGCGGGGCGATCCGGAAGGAGCAAGGGCGGTGCCAGGAGGTGGTGCCGCTATTTGTTCTTTATTTACAATGTTTAGAAATCAACAAAGAACGGCCCATTCCGTATCCTGGATCCAGAATCCAGAAACGGGACGGGCGCGGGGTTGGTGTTTTTGGGCTTGGGAAACCGGCCAAGGATTACATACGGGTCCCGGTGCGGCGGAGGCTACGCCCCAGGACGGCCAGGACGTGGTCCACGTCCCCTTCGGCCAGGCGGTTGTGGAACGGCAGGGCCAGGGTGCGGCGGGCCAGGCCCTCGGTGACGGGGAGGGTGCCTTCCAGGTTCCCCAGGCGCTGGCGGATGTAGGGCTGGGTGTGGATGGGGGCGAAGTAGCCCCGGGCGGGGACGCCCTCGGCCTCCATGGCCTCGAGGGTCCGGTCCCGGTCCAGGCCCTCCTCCAGGGTCACCACGTACACGAACCGGCTCACCCGCACGTGGGGGAGCACCCGGGGCGGCTGGACCCCGGGCACGCGCCACAACCGCTCCCCGTACATCGTCGCCACCCGTTCGCGCCGTTCGAGGATGCGCTCCAGGCGCGCCATCTGGCTCAGGCCCAGGCTGGCGCTCATCTCGTCCATGCGGTAGTTGTGGCCCAGGAGGCCGTGGTGGAGCCAGCTGGAACCCTCCTCCCGCCCCTGGTTGGCCAGGCTGCGGCAAAGGGAGGCCAGGCGCGCATCGGAGGTCACCACCATGCCGCCCTCCCCGGTGGTGATCTGCTTGTTGGGGTAGAACGCGAAGGTGCCGGCGGCGCCGAAGGAGCCCAGCCGGCGGCCCCGGTACTCGGCGCCCAGGGCCTCGCAGCAGTCGTCCACGAGGGCCAGGCCGTGCCTGCGGGCCACCCGGGCCAGGCCGTCCCAGTCCGCGGGGTGGCCGAAGACGTCCACGGCCACGATGGCCCGGGTGCGCGGGGTGATCCGCCGCTCCAGGTCCTCCACGTCCAGGTTGAAGGTGACGGGTTCGACCTCGGCGAACACCGGCGTGGCGCCTTCGTAGAGGACGGCGTTGACGGAGGCCGCGAAGGTGAAGCTGGGCACCAGCACCTCGTCCCCGGGACCCAGGCCCAGCGCCTTGACCACGAGGTGCAGGGCGGCGGTGCCCGAGCTCACGGCGACGGCGTGCGCCACGCCCGCGTAGGCGGCCACGGCCTCCTCGAAGGCGGCGGCCGCGGGGCCCAGGGCCAGGCGCCCGCCGCGCAGGACCTCCACGACGGAGCGGATGTCGCTCTCGTCCAGGTCCGCGCTGGACATGGTGATTTCGGAAGTTCGAAGCATGGGTTCCTCCCCGTCAGTCGACGGTGCGAATGGTGACGAAGGCCTCGGCCGCAGCCAGGCCCACGGTGGCGCCCCTCAGGACCGCCAGGGCGCGCAGCGCCTCCAGGGACCGCTCGTGGGGCGGCGGCCTCACCTGGGTCCGGAAAAGGGCGAAGGCGTCGAGCTTGTCCTCCAGGGTTTCGCCGATGTCCACGAAATGGTGGGGGATGAACCCCGGGGTCAGGGACGGCGCGTTCCAGTTGGTTTCGGAAAGGGTCTCGTAAGCGTGGATGCTGCGCGGATAGCCGGGATTGCCCGGGCGCGCGGCCACCAGCGCGGAATGGAACACCAGCTGGTGGTCCCGGTGCAGGTCGCCCGGGAAGGGAAGGTACAGCTCCTCGGGGGCCAGGCGCCGCACCGCGTCCAGGAGGTGGCGGTTCAGCTCCCGGTGCATGAGGGTGTCCAGCTCCGCGGCGGGCAGGTCCAGGAACCGGGCCGAGGCCACCCCCAGGCGGGCGTGGGCCTGGAGGGCCTCCGCGCGGCAGGCGTTCTCCTCGTCGGGGGACCAGACGGGGGGGTACCCCCGGGTGGCCACCACCACGTGCACGGCGTGGCCCTCCCGGGCCCACCGGGCGATGGCGCCCCCCAGGCCCAGGACCTCGTCGTCGGCATGGGGCGCCAGCACGAGCTTCGTGACGGGTCTCATGGGCGCTCCCGCGGGGCCCCGTCGGGGATGCCGCTGCGCTGGGAGCCGTCGGGGGCGTAGGCGCTGTCGGCCCGCAGGACGACGCCCACGGTGAGCGCCAGGATCCGCAGGTCCAGCCCGAAGCTCCGGTGGTCCACGTACCACACGTCCAGGTCCACCCGCTCCCGCCAGCCGTGGCGCGCGGCGCCCTGGACCTGCTGCCACCCCGTCATGCCCGGCGGGACCTCCATGCGCCGCCGGTCCAGGTCGGAATAGTACGGCAGGTAGCGCTCCAGCAGCGGCCGCGGCCCTACCAGGCTCATCTCCCCCCGCAGCACGTTCACCAGCTGGGGCAGCTCGTCGATGCGCCAGGCCCGCAACACGGCCCCCACCCGGGTGATGCGCGGGTCGTCCCGGCGGGTCTCGGCCTCCGGGTCCCCGGCGGCCATGGTGCGGAACTTCAGGATGGTGAAGGGGCGGCCCCCCAGGCCCAGGCGCCGCTGGCGGAAGAGGACGGGGCCCGGGCCGTCCAGCGCCACGGCCAGGGCCGCGGCGGCGAGGAGGGGCGCCAGGGCCGCCAGCAGGGCCAGGCTCCCGGCCACGTCGAAGGCGCGCTTGAGCCGGCTCACAGGAGGCCTCCCAGTTCCCCGAGGCCCGCCACCAGGCGCTCGGGTGGATGGCCCGGGGGCGACGGCCGCCCCGCGAAGGGCCCGGTGGGCACGCCGATGGTGAGCATCCCCAGGCGCATGGGCCCCTCGAAGTCGCACAGGGGGTTGTCCCCCACGTAGGCGCACTGCCGGGGCCTCACGCCCAGCCTCCGGCAGGCCAGGAGGAACGGGAAGGGGCTGGGCTTGTGGAGGATCCGGGGGAAGTCCCCCGTGAACACCAGCTCGTCGAACCAGGGCCGAAGGCCCAGCGCCTCGACCTTGTAGCGCTGGGTGTCGCTCAGGCCGTCGGTGACCAGGAACGTGCGGTAGCCCCGGTTCCGGAGGCGCCGCAGTTCGTCCAGGGCGCCGGGATAGGGCCGCAGGGGGGGGCGGTGGCGGTGGTAGCGCTCCACCAGTTCCGCCACCAGGCCGGGGTCCTCCACGCCCATGCGGAGCAGGGCCTCGTCGAAGAGGCGGGGATGGCCCAGGGTGAGCCGGGCCAGGGTGTCCGCCAGGACGCACTCCACCCGGCGCCCGCTGCAGCCCAGGCGCCCCCCCAGCTCGCAGGCGATGGCCCCGAAGAAGGAGGCCGCGAAATCGCCATGGTCCCAGAGGGTGTAGTCCAGGTCGAAGCCCACCGCCAGCAGGGTTGCGCTCATTCTCCGCCCCCGGGGGTCAGGAAGGATTCCTCCCAGTACCGGAACATCACCAGTGGCGCGGCGGCCTTGAGCCAGGGTTCGGGGGTCCGGCCCCGGCAGAGGTCCAGGATCCCCTGGAAGTAGGGCACCCCCGCGGCCTGGGTGAGGATGGCGGTGCCCGCGATGCGGGCGTTGATCTCCGTGAAGCGCGTGGCGCCGTCCACGAAGCACTGCACGTTCACCGGCCCCACCAGTCCCAGGGCCTTCACCATGCGGCGCACCGGGGGCAGCAGATCGTCCCTCCAGCAGGTCGCGCCCTTGGAGGAGATGCCCGAATCCACGGCCAGGCGCCTTCGGGGCGAGAGGATCACCACCTCGCTGTCCAGGTCCGCCAGCACGTCCAGGGTCAGCTCCTCGCCCGGGCAGTGTTCCTGGACCACCGGGTCCGCCACGTAGGACGCGAAGAACGCCGCCTCCGCGTGGGAGCGCGCCACGTGCACGCCGGTGCCCCCGCGGCCGGCCCGGGGCTTGATCACCACGGGATAGGACGGGAAGGCGCCCTCCCGGTACTCGGACGCGGGCAGGGTGCGGGGCGTGGGGATCCCCAGGTCCCGGAACGCCTCGAAGGTCCGGAGCTTGTCCGTGCACACCGCCAGGGCCTCGGGGCCGGAGACCAGCACCTTGGTTCCGGCCCCGGCGAACCGGTCGCGGTGGGCCGAACAGAGCGCCAGTTCCTCGTCCAGGGCCGGCAGGAAGAGATCCACCCCCTCCAGGCCGCAGATCTCGACCATGCGGTCCAGGTAGCCGGGGTCGCCCACCCTCGGCACGACGTAGGCGGCGTCCGCGAAGGCGAACCCCACGCTCCGGCCGTCGCAGTCGGCGGCCACGATGCGGCAGCCCAGCTCGCGGAAGTGGCGGTACTGGCTCACCGTGGGGGGGGAGCCCGCGGCGGTGCGCAGCAGGGTGAAGGGGCGGGGATTCAAGGGGTCCATGGCGTCCTCAGGGATGGCGGTAGGCGGGGAAGAAGTCGCCGGCGGGGTCCGCGGCCAGCTCCCGGTAGATGCGGGGCAGGAGGACCATCCGGTAGGTGGAGAAGCGAGCCCGGAGCCGCGAGAAGCCCTGCTTGAAGAAGGCCAGGGAGTCCTCCGCGCAGCCCACCCCGCCGCCGAGGTGGAGCCTCCGGGCACCCCAGTGCCGGGCCTGGTCCCGCATGTGCAGGAGCATGAGCTTGGCCGGCCCGGCCCGGCGGAACGCGGGGGCGGTGCCCGCCAGGTGGAACTGCATCAGGCCGCCCATGTCGGTGAAGAGGCCCCCCGCCGCCGCCTCCCCTTCGGGGGCCACCACCATGCACAGGTGGAGGCGCTCCCCCAGGCACCCGCGCAGGTCGCGGAAGTAGGCGGCGTCGAAGCGGTAGGCGGCGTCCGAGCCGCGGTAGGCCATGGTCGCCTCGTAGATGTCCACGAAGGCCGCCAGGCGGTCCCAGCCGTCCACCTCCACCCGGAACCCCTCGCCCAGGAGCTTGCGGGCGTCGGCGCGGTGGTTCACGCGGGTCTGGCGCTCCAGCTCCTCCGGGAGCAGTTCCAGGTCCAGGTACACGGTCTGCCCGTGGTCCACCAGGGTGCCGTACCGCTCGAAGGGTCCGTCCGGGGCCGGCAGAAGGGGGTGGAGCCGGAAGAAGGCGCTCACGAGGCCTTCGCCCGCGCCGGCCTCGGCGAACGCGGCCAGGAAGGCCCCCACCTGGTCCGGCGTGGGCCCGCCGCGGAAGAGGGGACAGGGATACCCGTAGGGCGCGCACGCGTCCCGCCACGCCGCTCCCGGCACGGGGCGCAGCACCAGGGGCATGAGCATGGCCCGCCCGCCCTCCTCGGCCAGGAAGGCCGCGGCCTCGCCCGCGTCCCGGCGGGCGCAGAGCTCCACATAGCCCGGCAGGTGGTAGAAGTCGTGGGGAGCCGCCTCCAGGAACGCGGCCCAGGCGGGGTCCGAAGGTCCGATGAATTCACGACGCATGGGCGCCTCCGCAACCGGTGGCCAGGGCTTCCAGGAGGGCCGATTCGAAGGCTTCCCCCAGCCGGCGCATGTCGAAGTTGGCCTCCACGAAGCTCCTGGCCTTCGCGCCCATGGCCAGCCGCCGCCCGTGGCCCGCGGCCAGGAGCCGTTCGACCCCATCGGCCATGGCCTGGGCGCTGCCGGGAAGCACCGTCAGGCCCCCGCCGGAGAGCTGGATCGGGTTGGTGGAGCAGCGCACCCCGATGACCGTGGGCCGTCCCATGGCCATGAAGTCGTAGAGCTTGTTGAAGCTGATGCCGTGCTCCCAGAGGCCCGCGTCCGCCGAGCTGACCCAGAACGCGTCGGCCTGGGAAAGCAGGGCGTACACGTCCCGCTTGGGCACGGGGGGCCGGAAAGTCAGGTTGGCCAGGCCCAGGCTCCGGGCCCTGGCCTCCAGGCGGGGCTTCTCGGGGCCGGTGCCCACCAGCACCAGGGCCAGGCGCCTGGGCAGGTGCGGCGCGCGTTCCTGCAGGATGGCCGCGGCGTCCAAGAGCACGTCCAGGGCGTTGGTGACCCCGTGGGAACCCGCGTACATGACCGTGAAGGTGTCCCCGTCCCGGGGCTCGGCCACGGGCGGGACCATGGCCAGGTCGATGCCGTTGGGCACCCAGGTGATGGCGCCGGGATCCCCGCCGCGTTCGGCGACCCGCCCCGCCACCTTGGGCAGGAGGGTGACGATGTGGTCCGCCCCCCGGTACAGCTCCCGCTCGATGCGCTCCAGGACCCAGACGATGGGGTGCCGGGGCGACACGCCCATCACGTCCGTGAGGGACTGGGGCCACACGTCCCGGATCTCCAGCACGAACGGCACCCCCAGGCGCCGGGCCAGGCGGAGCGCGGCCCGGGCGCCGAAGGGGTGGGGACTGCTGCCCACCACCACGTCCGGCCAGGAGCCCAGGTACCGCGGCAGCACCGTTCCCACGCTCCGTGCGAAGGCCAGCATGTTCCACAGCCGCCCGGCCCCGTTGCCCCGGTAGGGAGGAGTACGCAGCCGCACGAAGACCACCCCTTCCCGCGTCTCGCGCCGGGCCGCCTCCCCCCGGGGCACCGAGGCGGTGCGGGTGAGGTGGTCGAAGCCCGAGGCGGCGATGACCACGGCGTGCCCCCTGCGCGTGAGGGCCTGGGCCAGGGAGAAGTGGCGGGTGCCCCCGGGCTGGTCCGGGGCCAGGGCATAGGCATTGACGAGGAGGATGTTCATGGGGTCTCCTTCGCGGGGATCCGCTCCAGGGCGCCGGCCCGTTCCAGGTGCCAGCGGAGGTTGGGGGCCTCGGCCTCCCACCGGTACCGCTCCCGGTAGGCGGCCCTGCCCCGGAGGGCGTGGGTCCGGAGCGCTTCGGGGTCCAGGGCCATTTCCACCAGCGCCCGGGCCACGGGTCCGGGCTCGGGCGGCACCACGCGGCCGGCGCCGCTGTCCTCCACGAGCCGGCGCCACAGGGGGAAGTCCGAGGCCAGCACCGGGATCCCCAGGGCCATGTACTCGAACAGCTTGGTGGGGAGGGATTCCAGGTAGTTGGGCAGGGGGAGCAGGGTCACCAGGCCGATGCCCGCCCCCGCCGCGTGGGCGGCCAGGGCCCCGGCATCCAGGGTGGGGACGTGGCGGCACCAGCCCTCCCGGGACGCGGCCTCCACGAGGGCGCCCACCTCAGGCTCCAGGATCCAGCCCGCCAGTTCCAGCCGCAGGTCCGGCACGCTGCGGCGGGCCATGCACATGGCCTCGAGGGCGAGGGGGATGCCCCGGCCGCGGGAGAGACCGCCCATGTACAGCACCCGCCGGGGATCCGGCGCCCGGGGGGGCACGCAGAAGACGGCCCGGGGGTAGTTGTGCACCACCCGGGTGGCCGCGGGGGGCCACTGGCCCGCGATGGCCTCGGTGGCGGGGGCGAAACCATCGAAGAGCCTTCCCGCCAGTCCCATGGCCCAGGCCGCCAGATGCTCCAGGACCGGCCGGGCCCAGGGGGGCAGGTAGGCCTTGGAACGGAACTGGAGGGGCAGGTCCTCGTGGATGTCGTACAGGAGGAAGGTCCCGGGCGACAGGAGGCCCAGGAGCGCCATGGCGGGGAGCAGTTCGGGGTCGTGGAAGTGCACCACCCGGAAGGGCCCCTCCCGGAGGACGCGGCGCCAGACACCCAGGGCCGCGCCGATCCGCCCCAGGCGGCTGCCCCGGTGCGGCAGGGGGTGGAGCCGCAGCCCCGGTTCCGGCCTCCATCCCTCCCGGGCCGGCGGCACCGCGAAGAGGTGCACCTCCAGTCCCCATTCCAGGCAGGCCGCCAGTTCACGCCCGAAGACGCGGGGGTCCCCCCAGGGATGGGCGGTGGTGACCACGGCCATGCGGCTCATGGGGCCCCCAGGCACAGGGCGGCGGAGACGAAGGCGAACAGGGGCCGGTTGTCGTTCACGTCCCCGCTCACCAGGGCGTTGACGATCCAGAAGACCAGGCCCGCGAAGAGGATCCGTCCCTCGGCCCGGTCCGTGCGCGCCCGGGCGGCACGGAGGGCCGCCCCCAGCACCAGCGCGGTGCAGGCGCCGCAGGCCCACCCCGATTCGAGGGTGACCTCCAGGAGGAGGTTGTGGGGGTACTGGCGGCCGGTGCCCCCGTCCAGGTCGACCTGGGTGGCGAATCCCCCCCAGCCGTCGCCCCAGGGCCGCGAACCCAGGCGGTCCCAGGCGGCCCGGGCCGCCACGGCCCGGTACCGTTCGGAGGTTCCGAACTCGCCCCGCAGGAAGCTCCCGGTGCGCCGGAGGGAGCCCGGGGGCGCCAGGGCCAGGGAAAGGGCCACCGCCAAGGCCACGGCCCCGCCGCACAGCAGCAGCTTGGGCAGGGCCGTCCCCGCCCCGCGCCTGCCCAGCGCGAAGGTCAGCGCCAGGGCCAGGACGGCCCCCACCATGGGCCCCCGGGAACCGGAGAAGACCGCGGCCACCGCGGCGGCGCCCGTGAGGACCAGGATGGGCGGGGACAGGGGCCCGGGCCGGGCAAGGAGGATCGCGCCGGCGAGGAAGAGGAAGCCCGCCGCCCGCCCCAGGGCGATGGTTCCGCCCCCCGCGGTCTCCAGGCGCTGGGCGCCGGCGCCCGCGCCCAGGAGGCCGTCGGCGGTGATCACCAGGCAGAACAGGGCCACGGCGCGAAGGAAGGGACGCAGGTCCTCGAACTCCCGCACCAGGACGAACGGGGCGAGGGACGTCAGGAGGCTGAAGGTGAAGAGGGTCGCCACCTTCTGGAAGGCGTAGGCCGATGGCGCCGCCAGGGCGGCCCCGGGCAGGAAGCTGGCGTACCACAGGCCGGTGAGCCCCAGTCCCGGAGCCGAGGCCGCCCGGGCCCCGCGGAGCCAGGCCCGGAGCAGGACCCAGGCGAGCCCCGCCCCGGCCAGGAGGGTCAGGTCCACGGGCAGCCGCGACAGCAGCGGCCCGGCCTTGATCACCCCGGCGAAAAGGAAGGCCCCCAGCGCCAGGAACGGCGCCGGGATCCGCAGGGCCTCGGCCCAGGCCCTCATGGCCGGGCCTGCGCCAGGTCGTGGCGCCGGATGGCGTACCAGGTGATCCACCCGTAGAGGGCGTAGGACAGGGTCCCCGTCAGCCCGAACAGGCCCACCGCGTGCGGCGCATCCCACTTCAGGAGCCAGGCGGCGCCGATACCGCCGAAAAAGAGCAGGGACCGGATGATCTCCCGCAGGAGGGCCAGGTCCTGGCGCTCCAGGACCACCAGGGCGCTGGAGACGCAGGCGCCGGTGAACTGGGCCAGGGCCATGGGGGCGATGGCCACCAGGAAGACCCCCGCGCTCTTCCAGGCCGCCCCGAAGAGGGCCGGGAAGAGGAACCACCCCGCCGCCGACGACAGGGCCATGACCGGAAGGCCCAGCAGGAACATGCGCTTCACCGTGCCCTTGAACAGCGGCATGAGGCTCCCGCCCTTGAGCTGCGCGGATTCCCCGAAGAACACCTGGGCCACGGATTCCCCGATGATCGAGCTGGGCAGCGCGAACACCCGCTGGGCCAGGGCGAAGCAGCCCGCGGTGGCCGGGCCGTACCCGATGGCCAGGAGGAGCCCGGGCATGCGCAGGTTCAGGGTGTTCAGCAGGGCCGTGCCGCTGGAGTAGAGGGGAAAGCTCCGGTAGCGCCGGGCGGCGGCCAGGAGATCCCGGGGCCCGGTCCGGCGGACCTGGGCCCAGTCCCTGCGCCAGTCCAGGAGGGCCAGGGTCCGGGTGCCGTTGGTGCGGCCCAGGGCGTCCCCCGCCAGGAGGCCCGCGGGCCCCTGCCCCAGGAGCCCCGCGGCCACCTGCACTGCCAGCTGCGTCACCCCCTGGGTCACCCGGGTGCGGGCGATGCGGTCGTACCGCTCCTTGCGGATGGCCCAGCAGGTGAACACCTGGTAGAGCCCCGCACCAAGGGTGCTCACCGGCACCAGCCAGAGGTAGGGGCCCAGGCCCGGCTCCCCCATCCACCCCAGGATCCGGCCCCGGAAGGCGTGGATGCCCAGGGCGCCCGCGGCGGTGGTGAGGGCCACCAGCGCCACGCACAGCAGCAGGAGTCCCGCGGCCTCCGCCTCGCCTTCGGGAAGGGGCAGCGCCAGCTCGAAGCGCAGGGAGGCCACGGTCACCAGCAGGGAGACCAGGGACACGTACACCACCAGCACCCCGAAGTCCGCGGGCGTGTAGAGGCGCGTCAGGACCGGCGCGGCCGCCACCAGGAGGCCCTGGGCCACGGCGGTACCGCCCGCGACCTGCAGGACCTTCAGGCGGAACCCGGTGAAGGGGGACGGCACGCCTCACCCTTCCCGGAGGACGCGGCGCAGGGTGGAGGCCACCTGGCCCTGGGTGTCCCGATCGATGCCCGGCCACAGGGGCAGGCTCAGGACCTCGGAGGCGGCCCGCTCGGCCTCGGGGCAGACGACGTCCCCATGGCTCTCCGCGTAGACCTTCAGGCGGTGGCAGGGCACGGGGTAGTAGACCATGGCGTCGATGCCCTCCTCCTCCAGCCGGGAGCGCACCCGGTCCCGGTCCAGGACCCGGCTGCGCAGGCGGACCGTGTACTGGTTGAACACGTGGCCATCGCCGATCCCCGGCGGCACGAGGCGCTCCTCCCCCTCCAGGAGTTCCTGGTAGGTGCGCGCGGCCCGGACCCGGGCCTCGTTCCAGGCTTCCACATGGGGCAGCTTTACCCGCAGCAGGGCGGCCTGCAGTTCGTCCAGGCGCGAGTTGCAGCCCACGGCCTCGTTGTGGTACTTCCTGCGGCTCCCGTGCACCCGGAGCATCCGGGCCGTCTGGGCGAGGCCTTCGTCGTCCGTGGCCAGGAGGCCGCCGTCGCCGAATCCGGAGAGGTTCTTGGCGGGGAAGAAGCTGAAGCACCCCGCGTGCCCCAGGGTGCCCACGGCCTTGCCGTGGTACCGGGCGCCGAAGGACTGGGCGCAGTCCTCCACCACCTTGAGGCCGTGCCGGGCCGCGGCGCCCAGCACCCCCGCCATGTCGCAGGGCCGCCCGAAGAGGTGCACCGGGAGGATGGCCCGGGTGCGCGGGGTGACCGCGGCATCCACGAGCCGGGGATCCAGGTTGAAGGTGTCCGGGTCGATGTCCACGAAGACGGGCCGGGCCCCCACGTTGCTGATGGCCTCGGGGGTGGCGAAGAAGGTGAAGGGGGTGGTGATCACCTCGTCCCCGGGGCCGATGCCCGCGGCCCTCAGGGCGAGCACCAGCGCGTCGGTCCCGGAATTGCAGGAGACGGCGTGCCGCGCGCCCAGGAACCGGGCCGCCTCGGCCTCGAAGGCGGCCACCTCGGGGCCCATGATGAAGTGGGCGGAGCGGAGCACCTTCTCCACGGCCCCCAAGAGTTCCGGCCAGAGGGCCTCCACCGGTCCTGAGAGATCGAGGCTGGGTATGCGGGTCTGGGTGCTCATGCCTCCTCCTTCCGGACGATGCCGTCGGCCGTGCGCCGGTAGCCCTGGCCATAGCTGGTGCGCGCGAACCCGGCGTCGTCGAAGCGCAGGCGTTCGCCCCGCTCGCACATGTGCCCGACCACGCGCGCCGGGACGCCGGCCACCATGGCGTAGGGCGGGACGTCGCGGGTGACCACGGCCCCGGCGGCCACGAAGGCGCCCTCGTGGAGGGTCACGCCACAGACGATGGTGGCGTTGGCCCCGATGCTGGCCCCGCGCTTGATGCGGGTGGGCGCGTAGTCCGCGGAGGTGTTGCGGGGATGGAGGCACCTCGGGGTGCGCACGTTGGTGAAGACCATGCTGGGTCCGCAGAAGACGTAGTCCTCCAGCACGACGCCCTCGTACAGGGAGACGTTGTTCTGGATCTTGCAGTGGTCGCCGATGGTCACGCCCGAGGCCACCATGACGTTCTGGCCCAGGACGCAGTGGGCGCCAATGACGGCGCCGCCGTACACGTGGCTGAAGTGCCAGACGCGGGTGCCGTCGCCCACGGTGGCGCCTTCGTCCACGACGGCCAGGGGATGCACCATGTGGGACGGTGCTTCGGTAAGGCTGTTCATTCATGCCTCCTTCAGGGTGGGTGGAAGGGCCGCGAGGAGCTGGGCATCGGCCCGCTCCAGGACCCGGATCACGTCGAGGCCGCTGCGGCCGTCGCTCACGGGGGTGCTGCCGGTGGCCAGGCAATGGAGGAAATGCTCGTCCTCCAGCCGCAGGGGCTCGCCCGGGCCCTCGAAGACCCGCACGGACCCCTCGTCCACGGCCTCCAGGCTCCGGCTGGTGATTCCTCCCTGCAGGCGCTTGCGGTGCAGGGTGAGGCTCTGGTCCGCCTCGTCGTAGACGAGCATGCCCCGCTCCCCCAGGACGCGCAGCCCCCGGCGCCGCCCCGGCCAGTACCAGGAGACGTGCACGTGGGCGCTGCGCCCCCCGGAAAAGGCCAGCTCCAGGTGGACGTCGTCGTGGATGCCGGGCTGGAGGAAGGCCGCGCCCGCCGCCGCCACGTGCAGGGGGGCCTCCCCCATCAGGTGGATGAGCACCGCCACGTCGTGCGGGGCCAGGCTCCACAAGGCGCTCTCGGTGGACCGCACGCGGCCCAGGTTGGTCCGTTCCTGGTGGATCCGGTGCACCCGCCCCAGGATCCCGGAATCGAGCACCCGCTTGAGTTCCATCACGGCTGGCTGGTAGAGCAGGAGGTGCCCGACCATGAGGACCCGGCCCGCGGCGTCGGCGTGGTCCACCAGGCGCTGGGCCTCCACGGCCTCCAGGGTCATGGGTTTCTCCACCAGGACGCCCCTGCCGGCCCGCAGGGCCTGGGAGGCGAGGTCCGCATGGGTGGGCGCGGGAGTCGCGATGACGATCCCGTCCACGGCCTCGCCGTGCCTGAAGGCCTCCGCCAGGGACCCCCACACCGGCAGCCCCGGGTAGTCGCGCCGCACCTGCTCCCGCGAGGCCTCGCACACCTCCACCGCGCCGGCCAGGGCCCCCAGCCCGTGGAGGACCCGAAGGTGATTCCGCCCCCAGGCGCCCGCCCCCGCCACGGCGACCTTCACCGGGGCGCTCACAGGAGCACCAGCCGGTCCCGGTCCGCCTTGAGGCCGCGGGTGGCGTTGCGGGTGTCCAGCACGAGCCGGGCGTGGCGGAGCACGAAGGCGTAGTCCACGTCCGAGTGGTCCGTGAGGATCACCACCAGGTCGGCCAGGTCCAGGGCGGCCTCGGTGAGGGCTACGCTGCGCATGTCCATTCGGCCGTCGCCGTACCGCGGCACGTGGGGATCGTGGTACTCCACCCGGGCGCCGCGGGCCGCGAGCAGCCCGAGCACCTCGGCCCCCGGGCTCTCCCGCGCGTCGTCCACGTCCTTCTTGTAGGCCAGGCCCAGCACCAGCACGCGCGCCGACCGCAGGCCCAGCCCCCGGTCGCTGAGGACCCGCATGGCCTTGCCCACCACGAACTCGGGCATGCGCCGGTTGATCTCCCCGGCCAGGGCGATGAAGCGGGTGTTGAAGTTGAACTCCCGGGCCTTCCATTCCAGGTAGTGGGGGTCCAGGGGGATGCAGTGCCCCCCCACCCCGGGGCCGGGGTAGAACGGCATGATCCCGAAGGGCTTGGTTCCGGCCGCGTCCAGCACTTCCCACACGTCCAGCTCCATGCGGTCGCAGAGCATGGCCAGCTCGTTGACCAGGGCGATGTTCACCGAGCGGAAGGTGTTCTCGAAGACCTTCACCATCTCCGCCACCCGGGACGAGGTGACGGGGACCACCTCCTGGATGGTCTGCCGGTAGAAGGCCAGGGCCACCTCCAGGCTCGTGGGGCTGGCCGCGCCCACCACCTTGCTGGTGTTGCGCGTGGTGAAGCGCTTGTTGCCGGGGTCCACGCGCTCCGGACTGAAGGCCAGGTGGAAATCCTCCCCCTCCCGCAGGCCCGTGGATTCCAGGATGGGCTTGATGACCTCCTCCGTCGTGCCGGGGTAGGTGGTGCTCTCCAGGCTCACGAACTGCCCTGGCCGCAGGCGTCGGGCCACCTCGCGGGTGACGGCCTCCACGAACTGGAGGTCCGGGGTGAGGTTGCGGGTCAGCGGCGTGGGGACGCAGATGACGATGGCGTCCATCTCCGCCAGCCGGGCCCATTCGGAGGACGCCTCCATTCGCTTGTGGTCGAGGACCAGGTCGCGCAGTTCGGCGTCCACCACGTCCTCGATGTAGTTCACGCCGAGGTTCACGCTGGCCACCCGGGCGGCGTTGCGGTCGAAGCCCACCACCTGGAAGCCGACCTTGGCCTTTTCCACCGCCAGGGGCAGGCCGACGTACCCCAGCCCCACCACCCCCACCCGGGCCGTGCGCTTCTCGAACTTGCGGATCAGTTCCCCGGCATGGGCCGGGACGGTGCTGCTGCTCATGGCTTCTCCTTGGCGATGAAAAGGTCGTGGACCTTGGTGCGGTTGACGGCGGCCCAGGTGGCGGTGCCGGTGACGAACATGGCCCCGAAGACGATGAAGGACCGGTGGGGCCGGCTCTTGGCGCTGGGCAGCTCCCCGGCGTCCAGGACCAGCAGGGTCTGGGCGTCGTTGCGGGCCTCCAGGAGGGCCTGCTCCTGGTTGAGGGTGAGGTTCTCCTGCACCCGCCTCCAAAGGGCCAGCTGCTCCTGCAGGCGGCGCCCTTCGTGGCGCAGGTTGGGCGAGGCGCTGGTCTCCCAGTTGCGGTTGGCGTCCTGGAACCTGCGGAAGGATTCGTCCCGGGCCGAGCAGATGGCGCTCACCTCCTCCAGGCGCGCCTGGGTCGAACGCACCCGGTTCCTGCCGTCGGCCTGGGCCAGGTCCACCAGGGCGAGGCGGAGCTCCTCCGTGGCGCGGCGCACCACCTGGAGGCTCAGCCCGGGCGACCGGGTCTCGGCGGAAAGGGTCAGGAGGCCTGACTTGGGGTTGCGTTCCACCCGCAGCAGGCGCCGGAAGGCGCCCATGGCCCGGTCCGGATCCGAGGCGCCCAGGTACTGGAGCAGGGTCCCCCGGTGGCTCCGGAGCGCGCCGAAGCGCCAGGTCCTGGCCTGGTACCGGTAGTCGGCGCGCAGGACCCGGTCGGCCACCCTCCGGCTCCGGAGGATGTCGTCGTAGATGACCGTGGGACCGTCCTCCCGGGTGCCGGGAACCACCGGGGGGGCCGTGGGGGCCCAGATGCCGGAGTGGCCCTGGGCGCCCGCGTGCCCGGCATCCGGCAGGATCCGGACCTCCGCCCGGAACTGGTCCGGCAGGAGCAGCGAGAGGCATCCCGCGAGGAGACCCGCCAGGGCGGCGGCGGCGAGCGGCCTTCGAAGGCCGGGGGGGAGGGAGGGCATGCCCATGGCTAGGTGCGGACCGTTTCCGGGGCGGGGGCCGGCAGGGGCCTGTCCAGCCAGCGCCCGAGGCCTTCGGGCGACGGGACGTAGGCCGGCACGAGCCTGCGGAACCACAGGAGGATCCGGCGCTGGCGCTCGCCCTCCGGCAGGGCCGAAGCCTCCTCCAGGGCCAGGAGCCCGCGCGCGAGGAGGTCCGGATCCTGCCGGTCCTGGCCCGCCTCGAGCACCTTGGGATGGATGTCGGCCTTTCGCGTCTCCCGGTCGGAGAAGATCTCCTCGAAGAGCTTCTCCCCGGGCCGGGTGCCGGTGATCTTGATGTCGATGTCCACCCCGGCGCTGAAGCCCGAAAGGCGCGCCAGGTCCTGGGCCAGGTCCATGATCCGCACCGGGGCCCCCATGTCCAGGACGAAGACCTTGGCGGTCTCCCCCAGGATCCCGGCCTGCAGGGCCAGCTGGACCGCCTCGGGAATGGTCATGAAGTAGCGCACCATGTCCGGGTGGGTGACCGTGATGGGCCCGCCCCGGGCGATCTGCTCCCGGAAGAGCGGGATGACGCTGCCGCGGCTCCCCAGGACGTTGCCGAACCTCACGCTCACGTACCGCGCCCCGGGAGGCGCCTGGCCCGCGGCCAGGGTCACGAGGTTCTCGCCGATGCGCTTGCTCACGCCCAGGGCGTTCACGGGGTTGACGGCCTTGTCCGTGGAAACGTTCACGAACACCTGGGTGCCCGCCGCCAGCGCCGCCTCCAGGACGTTGCGCGTCCCCAGGATGTTGTTCAGGACCGCCTCCTCAGGGTGCTTTTCCAGGTAGGGGACATGCTTGTGGGCTGCGGCGTGGAACACCGCGCGGGGCTTCCAGGTTTCAAACACCTGCCGGAGCCGGGCCGGGTCCCGCACGTCGCACAGGGCCACCTCCGTGGGCAGGCCCGGGAACCTGCGGGCCAGGTCCCCCTCGATCTCCCAGAGGCTGTTCTCCCCCCTTCCCAGGAGGACGATGCGGCTGGGCCCGAAGGCGGCGACCCTCCGCGCCAGTTCGCTGCCGATGGAGCCCCCCGCCCCCGTGATGAGGGCCAGCCTGCCTTCCAGCGCCCCGCGGATCGCGGTGGTGTCGAGAACCACCGGCTCCCTCCGCAGGAGGTCTTCGATGGCCACGTCCCGCCATTGCGGCTTCCAGGGCCGGTCCCCCACCAAATCCAGGATTCCCGGCACGACCTTCACCTTCACCCCCATGGCCTGCACCTCCCGGCACAGTTCCCGCACCCGGGCCCCCGGCGCGCTGGCCAGGCCCAGGACCACCAGGGAGATCCCCCGTTCGCGCACCAGCTCGCGCAGCCTGGAGGTGGCCCCCAACACGGGCACGCCCTCGATGCGGAGCCCCTGCTTCTCCGGAGCGTCATCCACGAACCCCACCACCTGGAACCGCACCTTCGGGTGCTCGGACACCTCCTGGCAGAGGCGGAGACCCGCCCGCCCGGCGCCGACGATGAGCGCCCGTTCCGAGCACGCCCCCGCCGCCGTCCGGTGGCCCGGGCCGGTCCCCAGGAGGATCCGGGCCATGAACCACAGGACGCCGCACAGGAGGCTGGCCCCCAAGAAGGCGTCCCGCTCCGCCACCACCCCCTCCCCCCACAGCGCGCAGAAGACCAGGACCGCGGCGGTGAGCGTCAGGTCGGCGTACAGGATCGCCTTGGCCTCCCGCAGGTCCAGCAGCCGGTAGTGCTGGGCCGTGAGCTGCCATGCGAGGTTGACGGCCATGGCCAGGCTCACGAAGAGCACCTGGCTCCCCGGAACACGATCGGCCAACCCGCCCGCCCCTTCCGCCAGTTCCCAGGCCAGGCATGCCAGCCCCGCGTCCAGAAGGATCTTTCCCGCCCGCCGAACCCAGGGCGCCCTGTGGAGCCGTCCCCAGCCCGGCCCGAGGACCTGATGGGGTTTCTGGATGCAATCTATGCCTGACATGGCGTTATCCATCCTTTCAAGGAAGGGTCAGCCTTCCGCCGCAGCCCTCGGAAGGAAGGCGGCAGATATTTGGGAAATGGCCTCTTAGAGGCCTACGGCCGTCCATAAGTTCGGGTGGGCCCAAAGTTTTTTTCGATAGCAGATACCTTTGAAATGCCAATTTAATAAATGTTGTAATACGTTTTTCAAAATTTTGATCAGCTGAATTTTCACAACTGATACGGCTACTATTTGAGTCGAAACCAAACGACTTGTCAACCAATTCCTGAGGATGAACGGTATGATAACAATATATTATTGAATATCAGCTATTCTTGCACTTTCTTCCATCAATTCATTTAAAATCATCTACAGATCGATTCCGGATTTTAGGAACGCATGGATTGAATGCGTGTTAATCATAATTGATTACTATTAATATGCTAAATTCAGCTTAGCCTTATTCTACACCATTCAAGCGGTTATACTAACACGTCCATGAATTGAAATTTCAATTCGATCACTTCGTTTATTTGTATTCTATTAGATGCATTCCAAGAAAGACACAAATATTAACCGAATAAAAGTCATCACGCTATAATTATTCGCTTATTTCATATCGCATTTCTATCCGTTTTTTCCATTTTTTATCAATTTCGACCCGGCCATTGACAGGGGAGCAGGCGGGGCGTTACCTTTAATCATGATTTTTGTATCGACTCAAAAATCTTGAATCATTCTGGAGGCCACCGTGTCCGGCCCAGCGGTTCCCATCCCCACCCTCAGAAGGTTGCCAAGGTACTACCAGTACCTTGCGCGCCTCCAGGGTTCCGGCCAGGAGCAGGTATCGGCGGCCCGCATGGCCGAGGTGCTGGGCGTCCACCACACCCAGGTGCGCAAGGACCTGGCAATCACGGGGTGCCAGGGGCGGCCCAAGACGGGGCACAAGGTCGCCGAGCTGATGGCGGCCATCGAGGGGTTCCTCCACTGGGACAGCAACTCCGACGCGTTCCTGGTGGGCGTCGGGAGCCTGGGCACGGCCCTCATGAAATATCCCGGCTTCGACAGGGCCGGCGCGCGCATCGTCGCGGCCTTCGACGCGGACCCCGCCAAGGCGGGGATGCGCGTGGGCGACACCCCCGTGCTGCCCATCGAGAAGTTCTCCAGCCTGGCCGAGCGCATGCACATCTCGGTGGGCATCCTCACCGTTCCGTCCGAGGCGGCGCAGGCCACGGCGGACCTCATGGTGGACAGCGGCATCCGGGCCATCTGGAACTTCGCGCCCGTGCACCTTCATCTCCCGGATGACGTCATCGTCGAGAATCTCGAGCTCTTCACCAGCCTCGCCTACCTTCTCCGCAGGCTCTCGGACAGCCGCGCCGCGGCAGCCCTGAGCTAGCGCGCCGGCCCCCCGGGGCCGGGAAAAGCACCTGACCCGCACCCGGCGAAACGCCGGCGGGGAAGCTCTGTCCCGAACGAAAGGAGTTTCAGTATGGAAGCAACGGCACCCATGGCCCAGGAAGCAGGCCGCAGATTCGAGAAGGTGATCCAGATCCTGGACAGCCACCACCGCGACCGCACGCGGCTGGTTCCCATCCTCCAGGCCGTCCAGGACGAGTACCGGTTCCTCCCGGAAGAGGTGATGACCCTGGTGGCCACGTCCCTGGGCATCTCCCCGGCCCGCGTCTACGGCGTGGCCACCTTCTACAGCCATTTCGCCCTGGAGCCCAAGGGCAAGTACGTGATCCGCGTCTGCGACGGCACCGCCTGCCACGTCAAGGGCAGCCAGGACCTGGTGGATGCGCTCCAGGCCAAGCTGGGCCTGGCGGGGGCGAAGAAGACGACTTCGGACATGATGTTCACGCTCGAGACCGTGTCGTGCCTGGGAGCCTGCGGGCTGGCGCCGGCCATGGTGGTCAACGAAGACGTGCACGGGCAGGTGGGGCCGGACCAGGCCCTGGAAATCCTCGAGGGCATCCGGCAGCAGGAGGGCATGTGAACACAGCGATGATGGAACTCCAGGCCTTGGGCGACGGCTACAACGAGGCGTCCAAGCGATTCAAGCGGCGCGTCGTGATCTGTGCCGGCACCGGCTGCATGGCCAACGGGGCGATGAAGGTCTTCGAGGCCCTGCGCAAGGAGGCCTCCGACAACGGCATCTCCCTGGACATCGAACTGGACTTCGAGGAGACCCGCACCCGGGACGGCCTGCTCACCAAGAGCGGATGCCAGGGATTCTGCCAGATGGGCCCCCTGCTCAGCATCGAGCCCGACGGCATCCTCTATTGCAAGGTGCGCCCCTCCGACGTGACCGAGATCGTGAGCCGGACCTTGCTGGACGGCGTGGCCGTCGAACGCCTCCTCTATCCCCACCCGGTCACCGGCAAGCCCTGCCGCGGCCGCAATGAGATCCCCTTCTACGCCCTCCAGCAGCGCACCGTGCTCAAGAGCTGCGGCACCCTGGATCCCGAGGACATCCGCGAGTACCTCAGCCACGGCGGCTACGATTCCGCCGCCAAGGCCTACCTCCGGATGCAGCCCGAGGAGGTGTGCGGCGAGATCCTGGCGTCGGGCCTGCGCGGCCGCGGCGGCGGGGGCTTCCCCACGGGCCGGAAATGGGAGATGGCCCGGATCCAGCCCGGCCCCAAGAAATACATTGTGTGCAACGGGGACGAGGGCGATCCCGGGGCCTTCATGGACCGCTCGGTGATGGAAGGCAACCCCCACGCCGTGATCGAGGGCATGATGATCGCCGCCCGCGCCATCGGCGCGGACGAAGGCTACGTCTACGTTCGGGCCGAGTACCCCCTGGCGGTGGCCCGGGTGCGCAGGGCCGTGGCCGACGCCGAGAAGCAGGGCCTCCTGGGAGACGACGTCTTCGGCACGGGGATGAGCTTCCGGATCCACGTCATGGAAGGCGCCGGCGCCTTCGTGTGCGGCGAGGAGACCGCCCTCCTGGCTTCCATCGAAGGCCAGCGCGGCATGCCCATGCCCAAGCCCCCCTTCCCCGCCCAGTGCGGCCTCTTCGGCAAGCCCACGATCATCAACAACGTCGAGACCCTCGCTTCGGTGCCGCTCATCCTGGCCCAGGGCGCCCAGGCCTTCAAGGCCACCGGCACCCCCGCCAGCCCGGGCACCAAGACCTTCGCCCTCACCGGCCACGTGGCCAACACGGGCCTGATCGAGGTGCCCTTCGGCACCAGCCTGCGCCACATCGTCTACGAGGTGGGCGGAGGGGTCACGGGCAAGGACGGCCGGGTTTCCGGCGAAGGCTTCAAGGCCGTGCAGATCGGCGGACCCTCCGGGGGGTGCCTCACCCGGGACCACCTGGACCTTCCCATGGACTTCGACAACCTGACGGCCATCGGCGCCATGGTGGGCTCGGGCGGCCTGGTGGTGATGAACCAGGACACCTGCATGGTCCAGGTGGCGAAGTTCTTCATGCAGTTCACCCAGAACGAGAGCTGCGGCAAGTGTGTCCCCTGCCGGGAAGGCACGCGGCAGATGCTGGCCCTTCTCGACGACATCACCGAGGGCCGGGCCACCGACGAGACCCTGCCGCTCCTGGAGATGCTGGCCCGCAACGTGAAGATCGGGGCCCTCTGCGGCCTGGGCAAGACCGCGCCCAACCCGGTGCTGAGCACCCTGAAGCACTTCCGGAGCGAGTACGAGGCCCACGTGCACCGCAAGGTCTGCCCCAGCCGGGTCTGCAAGTCCCTCATGACCCCGGCCATCGAGGCCTCGCTCTGCAGGGGCTGCACCCTGTGCGCCCGCAAGTGCCCCGTGGGCGCCATCATCGGCGAACGGAAGGCACCCCACACCATCGACCCCGGCAAGTGCATCCGCTGCGGAGCCTGCGTGGACGCCTGCAAATTCAACGCGATCACTGGAGCCTGACATGAGCGCTTCCGAAACCCTCACCATCGACGGCTTCAAGGTCCCCATCCAGGGCGAGCGCAACCTGCTGGAAGTGATCCGCAAGGCTCACATCGAGCTGCCCACCTTCTGCTACCACAGCGAACTCAGCATCTACGGCGCCTGCCGCCTGTGCGTGGTGGAGGTGGAGGGCCGCGGCATGATCGCCGCCTGTTCCACCCTTCCTGAACCCGGCATGCGGGTGCGCACCCAGACCGGCCCCGTCCGCGAACTGCGCAAGGTCAACCTCGAGCTGCTCCTCGCCAGCGGCGACCACGACTGCCCGACCTGCGGCAAGAGCGGTTCCTGCAAGCTCCAGTCCCTGGCCCAGCGCCTGGGCGTGGACAAGGTGCGCTTCAACGCCCCCCGGGAGACCCGTCCCCTGGACACCTCCAGCCACGGCCTGGTGCGCGACCCCAACAAGTGCGTCCTCTGCGGCGACTGCGTGCGGGTTTGCCAGGAGATCCAGGGCCTGGGCGTCCTCGACTTCACCCGGCGCGGTTCCCAGGTGACCGTCGCTCCGGCCTTCGACAAGGCCATGGCCGACGTGGAGTGCGTGCAGTGCGGCCAGTGCGCCGCCGTGTGCCCCACCGGCGCCATCACCGTCAGGCAGGACGTGGACGAGGTCCACGCCGCCCTGAACGATCCCGCCAAGACCGTGGTGGTGCAGGTCGCCCCCGCGGTGCGGGTGGCCCTGGGCGAGCTCTTCGGCCTGGGCGACGACACCCACGTCATGGGCCGCACCGTCGCCGCCCTGCGCCGCCTGGGGTTCCACAAGGTCTTCGACACCGCCTTCGCCGCCGACCTCACCATCATGGAGGAGGGCACCGAATTCCTGGCCCGCCGGGCCAAGGGCGAGAAGCTGCCCCTGTTCACCTCCTGCTGCCCCGCGTGGGTGCAGTTCATGGAACAGGAGTACGCGGGCGAGCTGCCCCACCTCTCCAGCTGCCGCAGCCCCCAGCAGATGTTCGGCTCCCTGGCCAAGGACACCCTGCCCCGGGAACTGGGCATCGACCGCGCCAACCTGGTGGTGGTCTCCATCATGCCCTGCACCGCCAAGAAGTCCGAAGCCCGGCGGCCCGAATTCGCGGTGGAGGGGAACCCTGACGTCGACTTCGTCCTCACCACCCAGGAACTGGGCCGGATGATCCAGAACGCCGGCCTCGCCCTGGGCGAGCTGGAGCCCGAGGGCATGGACATGCCCTTCGGCTTCAAGACCGGCGGCGGCATCATCTTCGGCAATTCGGGCGGCGTCACCGAAGCCGTCATCCGCAACGTGGTGGGCGTGCTGGGCGAGGGCCCGGTCCTGGAGCAGGTGCGCTCGACCCGTGGGCGGCGCACCGCCGTCCTGGACCTGCCCGGTGGCGAGATCCGCATCGCGGTGGTGCACGGCCTGGCCAACGCCCGGGAACTCATGGAGGACGTGCGCGCCGGCCGTGAGCACTACGACTTCGTGGAGGTCATGGCCTGCCCCGGCGGATGCTCGGGGGGCGCCGGCCAGCCCGTGGCCATGGATTCCCGCACCCGGCAGCGCCGCGCCGATTCCCTGCGCCGCCTGGACGCGTCCATGGACCTGCGCGTCTCCAAGGACAACTCCCTGGTCACCCAGGCCTACAAGGACCACCTGGGCGAGCCCAACTCCCCCGAGGCCCACCGCCTCCTGCACACCCACTACCACATCCGCCGCCGGATCCAGGGCGAGGGCATCGCCCTCACCGAGGAAGGCGGCACCCGGATCCCGGTGAGCGTGTGCGTGGGAACCTCCTGCCACATCCGGGGCTCCCAGAAGCTCCTTCAGGCCCTGCTCCACCACGTGGAAGACCAGGAGCTGGGCGAGGCGGTGGAGATCCGGGCCACCTTCTGCATGGAGGCCTGCGACCGGGGGCCCTCGGTGCGCGTGGCCGGGCATACCCTGCACCGGGCCGACCTGGAGGCCGTCAAGGACCTCATCGCCAAGGCCCTCCGGGGCGAACTGGAACCCACCGAGGCGGGTCATGCCTGCCATTGAGCTGGTAGTCTGCATGGGCAGCGCCTGCTTCTCCAGGGGCAACATCAAGGCCCTGGAACTCATCCAGGACTACCTGAAGGAGCGCGGCCTGGAGCGGGACGTCCAGGTCACCGGCACCCTGTGCCAGGACCGCTGCCGCCAGGGACCCAACGTGATGGTCCACGGCGAGTGCTTCTGCGGGATGGAGCCCAAGGCCATCCTCCAGTTACTGGAAGAGCGCCTGGGCCAGGCCACTGGAGGCGGCAGGTGAACAACGAAATGCCCATCTTCACGGAAAAGACCCAATGCCAGGACTGCTACAAGTGCGTCCGGCAGTGCCCCGTCAAGGCCATCCGGGTCCAGGGCGGAAGCGCCCAGGTCATTCCCGAAAGATGCGTGTATTGCGGAACCTGCGTCAACGTCTGCCCCGTGGGTGCCAAGAAGGTGCGGGACGACCTGTACCGGGCCCGGCTCCTGCTCAAGCGCCGGCCGAAGGTCGTGGCGTCCCTGGCGCCCTCGTTCGTCTCCGAGTTCCCCGGGGTCACCCCCGGGTCCATGGTCGCGGCCCTCAAGGCCCTGGGCTTCTGGGGCGTCTCGGAGACGGCCCTGGGAGCCCAGCAGGTGTCGGGCGCCTGCGCCGCGGCCCTGGAGAGGAATCCGTCGGCCTTCCTCATCTCCTCGGCCTGCCCCACGGCGGTCGAGCTCATCCGGAAGTACCACCCGGAGCACCTGGAGGCGGTGACCCGCTACCTTTCGCCCCTCCTGGCCCACTGCAGGCTGCTCAAGCACGAATACGGGGAGGAGGTCGGCATCGTCTTCCTGGGCCCCTGCATCTCCAAGAAGCTCGAGGCCGACGCCAACCCCCTGCTCCTGGACGTAGCGCTGACCTTCGCCGACCTGCGGCGGTGGTTCGAGGAGCGGGGCATCGACCCCGCCGCCCAGGCCCCCGGGGAGGAGTTCGTCCCCGGCCCGGCCCGGGAGGGCGCGCTCTATCCCATGGACGGCGGCATGATCCGGGGCATCCGGGGCGCCGGCGGGAGCGGTTCGAACTTCATGGCCTTCTCGGGCATCTCCTACCTCCAGGACGCCCTCAAGGGCCTGGATTCGGACGCCAAGGGCCTTTTCCTGGAACTCCTGGCCTGCGAGGGGGGCTGCGTCAACGGGCCCCAGGCGTCCCGCACCTGCGGCACGGCCCTCAAATGGCTGCGGGTCATGGACCATTTCCCCGGCGAGGTGGGACCTCCCCCGGCCCCCACCGTGGACCTGGCGTTGCCGGTGCATGAGGGGCCCGTCGCCCACCCCGTCCACAGCGCCGCCGACATCAAGCGGGCCCTGCGCATGGTGGGCAAGACCCTGCCGGAGGACCAGCTCAACTGCGGCGGTTGCGGCTACGACGACTGCAGGCAGCTGGCCCTGGCCCTCCTGGAGGGCCGGGCCGAGCCCGGCATGTGCGTGTCGCACATGCGCAAGCTGGCCATGAACAAGGCCAACGCCCTCATCCGGGCCATGCCCAGCGGCGTGGTCATCGCCGACGAGAACCTGGCCATCGTGGAATGCAACCGGCTCTTCGCCGAGATGATGGGCCCCGAGTGCCTGATGATCTACGAGGCGCGCCCCGGCATGGAGGGGGCGTCCCTGGCCAAGGTGGCACCCTTCAGCCGGCTGTTCATGGAGGCCCTGGATTCCCATGGGGAACCCATCCGCAAGGACCTGCGCGTGGGGGACCGGGTCATCCGCCTCATGGTCTTCCCCATCGAGTCCGGCCACATGGTGGGCGGCATCCTCCAGGACATCACCGAGCCCGCCGTGGTGCGGGAGCAGATCATCCAGAAGACCCAGGACGTCATCCGCAAGAACGTCACCACCGTCCAGCAGATCGCCTACCTCCTGGGCGAGAACGCCGCGGAGACCGAACTGATCCTGGGCTCGGTCATCGAGTCCTTCCAGCTTCCGCCCGTGAAGAGGCAGGATCCATGACCCGCCACTTCATGGAGGTGGACCACTACCAGGAACGCAAGCACAGCCAGGCCGCCTGCGGGGACGTGTTCCTTTCTGAGAAGGTCGCCGAGGATCACCGGGTGATCTCCGTCCTCGCCGACGGCCTGGGCAGCGGCATCAAGGCCAACGTCCTGGCCAACCTCACCTCCACCATGGCCATCCGCTACATGGAATCGGACATGGACGTGCGCAAGGCCGCGACCACGATCATGGCCACCCTGCCGGTGTGCCGGGAGCGCCAGATCGCCTACTCCACCTTCACCATCGTGGAGATGGATCCCTGGGGCGCCACCCGCGTGCTGGAGTACGACAACCCCCCCAGCATCCTCATGCGCGGCCCGGATCCCGTGCCCATCATCCCCGAGATCCTGCCCCTGCCCGATACCGAGGGCCGCCAGGCCCAGTTGCGCCACGCCCGTTTCGAGGTGCGCCCTGGCGACCGCATCGTCTTCTTCTCCGACGGCGTCACCCAGGCCGGGGTGGGCTACCCGGGCACCCCCCTGGGCTGGGGCCAGGAGGCCGTGGCCGCCTACCTCAGCAAGGTCATCCGGGAACGCCCACGCATTTCCGCCCGCCAATTGGCGCGCACCCTCGTCCTCCGCGCCAAGTCCATCGACGGCGGCACGGCCAAGGACGACATCAGCTGCGCGGTCATGTACTACCGCGAGCCCCGGGAGGTCCTCATCCTCACCGGCGCCCCGGTGTCCCGGGACCGGGACCCGGAAATGGCCGAGGTGGCCCAGGCCTTCACGGGCCGCAAGGTCATCTGCGGCGGCACCACCTCGGCCATCCTGGGCCGGGAGCTGGGGCGGACCCTCACCATGGACCTGAGCAACCTCGACCCCGACGTGCCGCCCATCTCCCGCATGGATGGCTTCGACCTGGTCACGGAGGGCGCCATCACCCTGGCGCGGATGGTGCGCCTCCTGGAGGAGGAGGACGCCCCCGACCTGCTCAAGCCCAACGCCGCGACGCAGCTGGCCGGCATCCTCCTGGACAGCGACATCATCCACATCGTCGCCGGCACCAAGATCAACGAGGCGCTCCAGGACCCCAGCCTCCCCGAGGACCTGGACATCCGCAGGAACATCCTCCGGGGCCTGAGGAAGGTGCTGACCGAGAAGTTCCTCAAGGAAGTGCGGATCCGGTTCATCTGAAATGCCCCTTGACCCTGGAGCCGGATCTTTAGGATTCTGGATCCGGCCGGTCTCCCGCCGGCAACCAGTGCCCATAGCTCAGCTGGATAGAGCAACGGCCTTCT